>Ga0247844_1003288_pt1 | contig 24087 bp, 22 predicted proteins | sample LaCtaG_FD_192421 | JGI IMG/M metagenome (GOLD analysis project Ga0247844, IMG submission 192421) | Freshwater microbial communities from meromictic Lake La Cruz, Castile-La Mancha, Spain - LaCruzMarch201714.5m_1 | ecosystem: Environmental > Aquatic > Freshwater > Lake | place: Spain: Castile-La... | reverse complement strand
AAGCCACCGTTACTACAAGCGGAATTTCAAAAGAATAGTTGGTACAAAAATTCAAAATTAGAACTAACTGACAAGCCTGTCGGGGGAAAATCCTCGTCTCCAAAAAAAGTTACTTATAGGGCAAGAGTGAATGAAAAGGCGCGCCTTGAGTATGCCAATTTTAAGAATAATCTTGTCGATGTCGTAAAGATCGAACGAAGTCGTTATTCAGAATCAAAAAGTGATCTTATTAAAAAGATTTTAGATGAGGCAAAAGTATTTAGAGGCCAAGAGTTTTAGCTTAAAATATAAAATGGTTTTTATGAAGATAAACTCAAAAATAGAATTAAAAATGGCATCAGAAAGTATTATTGATGATTACTTTCAAAGCATTCATAAAGATGTGTCTCAAGATGAATATCGAGATAATTTGCAAAAAAAATATCCCACAAAAGAAATGATTTTAAAACGGATAAAGGACATGGTTGGAAAAACCGCCTCCGATGGCACTCCTGATTTTTTTATTTATTATGAGGATGAACTTGCTGGAGTTTTTGAATTTCATCCTCTTACAAATGATGATTATCTTGAAGTTGGATATTGGCTTTTTGCTGAGTTTCGAAGGAAAAATATTCTAAGCGAAATTTTCCCCCATATGATTCAATATGTTGCTGAACATTTTAACAAAAGTAAAATTCGTGCAACGACAGCAATTGATAATGACCCCTCAAAACGACTTTTAGAAAAAGTTGGTTTCATAAAAACTGGAAAAATTTTTGAGGAACAAGTCGCAAGTGGAATTCAAAGAGAATTTGAGTATATGTATTTTCTCCCCTCTGTCATGGCCCAAGAGTAAGCCCAAAAGGCCTTTTCCGTAAATAAAGCACTTGGATTGCAATAACTATCCCTATGTAGTTATTCATTAGCAATTTTACGAGAAACAATACTTGAAATTCTGATCAGACTTTACGGTAAAATAAGAAAGTAAGTAATCCTCATGGTTGTCTAAAAGTTAGGAAAACTCTTTTTAAAGCGATACGAGTTAGGGCCTCATTACTTTGGAGAAATTATGAAAATTACCCTTGTCAAAAAATTAGTTTTAAGTTTGGGAGCTATACTCGCAATTACTCTTTTTTTGTCCCTTACAACAATTTCTAAAATGAGTCATTTGGGAAAACTTGAAGACGATTTATTCTCTAGAACAAAAGACATTATTAAATTAGGCCATGCCTCAGGGGCAGCTGCTCAACTTAAATCACTTGTGTTCCGTTTTAAATTGAACTAAAAAGGGAGTTTTTTATGGCCATAGAAAATGACGAATTGCTTGATAGTGAAACTGATGAGATTCAAGAGGATCAATTTTTAAGTTTTGGAATTGCTCAGGAAGTTTATGCTATTGACCTTTTAAGTGTGATGGAAATTATCCGTCTTATTCCCATTATCCCAATTCCTGAAACATCTCATTTCATCAAGGGCATTATTAATTTAAGAGGTAAAATTATTCCTGTTATGGATATTAGGCTGAGATTTCATCTAGAAGAAAGGCCTTATGAAGAAAGAACCTGTATTATTGTTGTGAGCATTAACGGTGTTGATATGGGTCTTGTTGTCGATCATGTTTGTGAGGTTATAGAAATACCTAAAATAAAAATTGAAACATTATCTTCTGCGAGTATGGGAAGCTCGCAACGTTTTGTCCGTGGAATAGGAAAAACCGAAGGGGGCGTAAAAATTATTCTTGATCTTGAAAAAATGCTTTTTGATAAAGATCTAGAAACTTAAAATGAGGGGAGAATATCAATGGATTCTACACCTACAACTTTTCCCAAGAATTTATTTGAGACAAAATGGAGAGTGCCTACTTTTTTTCCATGACATTGAGTGGCCCATTGATTATGAGCTGTTTTTAAAAGTTCTAAATCCAAATTTTCCCAATCACCTGTGATAGCATTGACGAGATAATTTAATTCAATTGTTCCCCCAGAAGCGAGATTTAAATTTGAAGATTGAAGTTTGACAATATCACGCCCAGAAACATTATAAGCAACAACACCACTTGCTAGATTTTTTGCTGACCAGACTACTTTAGAAAGCGAAATTTTATTGGCAGAAAAAACTTCTTTTTTAAGTTTTACAAAATCACCAGTTGTATCATTTGTTTCAACACTTAAAACTGAATACTCACTGTCCATTTCGTTGTTAATTTTAAAGAGCTTAAATTCTTTTGCAAAAGAGTTAAGGCCAATAAATAAAGTGAAAACAAAGAAAAATGATTTCATAGTATCCTCCCGTTTGTCGGGAGAACTTAATGGCAACTTAGGATAAAATCTATGTTTGTATAGTTTTTATAGACAAATTAAATATTGCACAGCACAAAACTTTTATTTTTTCCAGCACTGGATGAGTAAATTGAGATCATTTGTAGGAGTACTTTTGCATTTCTTGAGAGTTTCTTGAGCGATATCGCCTTTAGCACATTCCCACAGAGCAAGATCTGCTTTGTCTTCGTTATTAAAATTGAGCGTGTGAAGAAAATTACTGCAGTTTATGACTGTTTCTGTTTTTGCAGAATCGAATGCACATTTTAAGGCCCAGTACTTATTTTTAAAATTACTGCAGGCCTCTATTTTATCTGAGCTGGCCTTACTCGCGCGGCAGGTGCTTATAAGTTCTGGCATATAGGCCCTGAACTCTTTGTCACAGGCCTTAAATAGTTCAGGATCTAACTTACTGTCGAGCTCATCTTTTTTAGAAACTTCAGGCACAGGGATAATGAGATCTTTTAATTCTTTAGGCGCTGATTCAAGTTTGTTTGCGACACATTTTAAAAATTCTTTATCGGCCTTGATTTTCTTACAAGGGGTAAAGTCTGATGCAAGGACAGATGCATTAACAAAGAGAGCGATAAGAGCGAAAGAAAGTAGATAAATTTTAAAAAATCTATTTTTTAAAATGGCCCAGTTCTTTTGCATAATTTTCTCCTTTAAAATTCTTTTCTCTATAGCATGCTTTAAAATGATTTTTTATGCACATAAAATTTTAAAAAAAACAGAGAAATTGCCCCTATGTCTAGGCAATTACTCTAAAAGATCAATTCCAATGGCGCCTATGAGATGAGAAAAGTCCACAAGTTGATTTATTTCAACAGATTTATTGGCCACATGAAAAGCGTTATCATCGCCAGGCCCAAAACCGACGGCCGTGATGCCTGCAAGATTAAATGATTTTGCAAAGGTTCCTCCTCCCATTCCAAAAGGTTCAGGTGTTTTGCCTAAAATTTCTTTTGAGTTTTTTTGGATGAGTTTGACAAGAGTATTATCAGCTGGCACCTGATGAGGAAGTGAAGGCCTATCATAAAAAAACTCAATTTTATCAAAATACTTCATCCCTGCGCTAAGGTCATTGAGTTCTCTAACATTGGCCTTGGGGACATTCACTGTTTTTTCTGCCACCATTTCGGTGAGAATTTTAACAATATAATCAGAAATTTGTTTTTGATTTTTTTCAAAATAATCGCGAAGAAGATTTTTTATAATAATCCTTGAAAAGATAATATTTCATTACCAACAATGGCAAATCTGGCTTAATATTTAACGCCTGATTTAAAAAAGAAGGGACTCGATAAAAGGGAGGCAAATATGCTTGCAACTCAATTTAGGATATGTTTGGAGTTACGATGACTCACGATAATCATTGGTATGAAATCTCTGGTGCAATTCCACCCTTTTCCTTAGCTCAAGCGGGGGAGCATACAATGGCCCCTCTTGTAAAAAACATTGAATCAAAAATTGATTTTGAAAATATTTTTCCAGGGCCTTATCAAAAAGAAATTGAAAAACTTATTTTAAGTGGCGTTGAGTTAAGAAAAAAATTGCAATTTTTAAAAAGTGATTTAGAGAGTCTCGTTGGGGAATCAAATTTATCGTTTCGGCAATTAGACAGAGAAGCCTATTCTAGTGATAGTATGGAACATAGGGCCTTTATTCCTGAGGCAGTTTTTACTATTTACTCTTCGGACATTTTAAGAAAATTAGTGGCCTTTCTCTATGAAAACAAGATTCCCATGATTCCTTATGGCGAAGGTGGTGGCTACAACATGGGAGTCGTGCCTATGGCCCCTTGTGTGACGATCTCTCTTCGGGGAATTAATGATATTGGAGAAATAAAAAAAACCGCTGATGTTAAATATGAAATCACAGTCGGAGCTGGGTTGCCGTTTTTAGATTTACTTGCTCATCTGGATAAGCACGCTTATGTCTTACGCTGCGTTCCCAATACTCCTCGTGCGGCCACAGGAGGAATTGTCGCGACTGGAAGTCAAGCTGGAAAAAAGGCCTTTGAAGTTGTTCTTCGTGGGCGGGCCATTATTAAAAATGGACTTGATGTTAAATTTGAGCTGAGTGAGTCTGAAAAAAAATTAATGAATTCGATTCCTTTTTTAATGGCCAATAAGTTTTTTTCAATTCCCTCGGCCGACTCTTTAGATTTAAATAAACCATTGCCTATTTCTACATTTGTGGGAAGTGAAGGAACAGCTGGTTTTATTTACGAAGTAACTTTTGAGATTGAAAAGAAAAAAAAACAGACTGCAGGGATTCGCTTGCAGTTGTCCTCAGAAAAAATAGCAGTTCAGATTGCTCGCGAAATTAAAAAACTTGATGAATTTCATTCTCCCTTTTATTTTGAATTTTTATCAGGATTTAGTGTGAGAAAATATCTTTTAGAAGGTTATCAAAATGAATTTGTCTCAACACTAGAATCTTGTTTGATCTTAGGATTAGACGCTCATACTCCTACTGAACTAGAAGAGAAACTAGATCTAATTTTGAAGATTATAAATAAAGAAGCAACCTCTTCTGATATTTTAAAAAGTGAGATAGCACGTGACTTAGAATCTTTTGATGTTTTAAAAAAACCGAGAGAGGATTTGCCGAAGAAACTTCGAACGAAATGCAAAACCGATATGGAAATTCGCTTTGAGTATTTAGAAGAAGCGCTTAAAATTATGCAAAGCTCTACTCAAGAAAATGTTTTGTTTGGTCACCTTACTCCTTCACAGACTGCCATTTGTCATTGGAATATAGGTGGACTTGATTTATATGATGAACAAAAGGCCCATGAAGCATGGGAGTATCTTAAACGTGTTTTTTTAGATTTACGAAAATTAGCACCCAGCGAAGATCGAAACGGAAGTGCACAATTTTCAGGTGAGCACGGTATTGCAGGAAAGGCCCCTTTCTTGTGGATTAATACACTTTTACCTGAAGAATATAATCGACTCATGGAGATTAAAAATAAACTTGATCCAGACCATCTTTTTAACCCCCACACTATTTTTTTAAAAGGGCCTTTTGAAAAGGCCTTACGTGCACGACTTTTGCCCCTAACTCAGATTAAAAGTAGTGAAAACTCTGAGTGTGAAAATGAAATTATTGAAAAGGCCCTTCAATGTACACGTTGTAATAGCTGCAAAATTTGTCCGGTAAAAGATGCGCAAATTAGATTAAAAAATAAAGAAGTTAAAAATCAAGGAAGGCTTCTACCTTTAAAGCGTGACTTGATTATGTTTCTTGAGAAAATGGTGGCCATAAAAAAAGAAAACGGAAAAAATTTAAACCTCATCGAATCCATCAAGAATTGGACTAAAGAATCGAGGAAAGATCTTGATTCTTGTTTTTATTGCAGACGCTGTGATAAGGCCTGTCCTGTTGATATTGAAATTAGGCCATTAGTCGCTAATTATCTTCTTCTTGGAAATTTAAAAAATTATTCACGAAATGTTTTTGATTATCTTTATTTCTTTTTATTAGATGATCATTTTTTTAAAGATTTTGCCTTCAAATTTCTTTTCCTTTTAGGCCTTGTTCTAAAATGGCCTTTGATTTTTTTGAGAAAGAGAAATTTTCCTGATTGGTTAAAAACTTATTTTGTCTTTCCGACCTTAAGTTTTAAAAAATATACGGCCAAAAAGAGTTCACCTGATGATTCTCCACGTTTGTATCTACGCTTTAGGGGATGCTTTGATACTTATGGAAATCCAAAGGCCAGCAGTGCTCTTGATTGGTATTTTCGAAAGAAGGCCAATTTGGAGTTTCTTGATTTATCAAAAGATCTTTGTTGCGGTTTTCCCTATGAGGCAAGTGGCCACAATCTTAAAGCAAAAAAACTTCGAACAGCACTTGCAAAAGAAATTTCTAAAGTTGTTTTAAAAAATAATAAAAAATCTGTTGTTGTCTTTTCAAGTTGCCCCACTTGCGTACATGCTCTTAATGAAATTTCAAAAGATCTTATTGAAAATAAAATACTTATTGAGGTTCTTGACTCCGTCCAAGTTTTAGAGCGGGAAAGAAAAATTCCAAAAGAAAATCCCGTTAAATCGATGAAAGAAGTTATGCTTAAAATCCCTTGCCACAATACAACTGGTGCTACTTCAGCACAAAAAAAACTACTTGAGGCCCATTTTTCAAAGCTTCATTTAGTTGATCGCTGCTGTGGCCTATCTGGAACGGCACGTTTAAAGCATCCGAAAATAGGAACAGAAGTCGCCTCATTTATGTTTGAGCAAATTCAAAAATCAACTGACGTTCATGTCAGTGGCTGTCCAAGTTGTCGTGATGGGATACTTATGCAATCGAAAGTGCAAGAGGCGGGTCATCCCCAAGAAATAAAAGTCATGGGGATTTTTGAGGCCATTAAATCTTACGAGTAATTGCCTTCGCAGGCATACATGACATCCTGTCAATTCGCCTGCTCTCGGCATCCTGCCTTCGCAGGCATACATGACATCCTATCAATAAAAACCCCATTCATACGAATGGGGTTGATTGAAGCAGGGTAATTGACTAACGAGTCTTAAGTCTTATTGCTTTTGAGCAAAAAACTTTTCAATTAATGAATTCGTATGCTCAGGAGTAATTCCGTTAAGATCAGATGTTCTTTTTACAAGTTCATCATGTTGTGATTTATCACCTTGGGCAGCTTTTGCATAAGCTTCTTGAGCTTCTTTTATGCTTACGCCTAAAACGCCTCTTGCGAAAGCATCAGCATCAGCGTTTGTAAGAGCTCTTTGACTTTTTACTTTTTCATAGTTGTTGATAAGTTTTGCAACAGTAAGGCCACGCTCTTCACTCAAACCTAATTCAGCGAGTTTTTCTGTCGCTGTATCTATTCTAAGCTTCTCTACGAAACCTTGAGCTTTTTCAAGATCTTTTGTTTGTCCAGCTGTTTCATCGAAAGTTAACCCTGATCTTGGGTCAAAGTACATTCCAGCGTTGTCATAATTAAGTCCACCGAAAAGACGGCCTTTCATTGATTGTTCTGCCATATAATCTTCAGCGCTATCCATTGAGCTCGAATAATCTTTCATATAAATGGCGAAGTAGCCACCATTGTGCTTGATAACGGCGTAGCCAGGTTGAGCTGTTTGCCCTTTCGCTACATAATAATCTGAACCTAAATTTTCAACAAAACCGTTGGCACGTTCAACGTCATTGTTGTAACCACAACTAGTTACTGCGATTGCTGTAAGTCCGAAAACGATTGCATTTTTTACTAAATTTTTCATGTTGCTCCCTTTTTTTACTTATTGCGTTGTTTTTTCTAATGCGGAGCTTTTACATGGTGCTTAAATTTGAATCAAATAGAATGAAGTTTTTATAGGGGCATATTCACTCTTTCTGTTTACACTAAGCGAACGAAACACTATTTAAAATTAAGCTATATTTGCATGTTTACAGATAGGTACACGATGCCCGAAGCCAAAGCTTTTAGATTTAACTTTTAAGATAGGGCAGAATTGATAGCGTTTAAACTCGCTATTTTTCCAGAGGCGGTGGACTTTATCGACTTCATCTTTTGAAAAACCAAGTGCGGTCATTTCACTGAGACTCATTCTATAGCTTAGTAAGGCTTCGAGGATCGGATCAAGGCGATCGTACGGAGGGAGACTTTGACTATCAAGTTGGTTTTCTCTTAATTCGGCCGTTGGCGGGCGGGTTATGATTTCTTCTGGAATAAGATTTTTATAGCGTTTGTTAATGTACTTGGCGAGCGCAAAAACTTCTGTTTTGTAGAGATCACCGAGAACACTAAGCGCTCCCACACTGTCTCCATATTGAGTTGAATAACCAACTGCAATTTCTGATTTATTTGAAGTGTTGAGTACCATGGCATTTAAGTCGTTGGCACGAGCGTAAAGGAGCATTCCTCGCATACGGCTTTGAATATTTTCGTCGGTGAGTCCTTCCATTGCTTTTCCAAAATTATCTTTGTAGGCGTTACGGATGGCAGAATGGAAAAATTTGATAGGAAAATTTTTGAGTTTAAGTCCTAAGTTTTTACAAAGAGCATTTGATAAATCATAACTTAAAGTGGCCGAAAAAAAGCCTGGCATATAGATGGCCTCAAGTCCTTCGCCTTCTTTGAGAGCAAGCCTTGTGATAGCAAGAACGAGGGAGGAATCAATGCCTCCCGAAAGAGCAACGAGAAAATTATTGAACCCACATTTTTCAGCATACTCTCGGATGCCAAATTTTAGGGCCTCGAGTATTATTTCACAGGACTTATCAGTTAAAGAAATAATTTGTGCCGGCCTTACAGATTTATCTAGGGAAGGAGAAAAAAGCGCTTCCCAAGTATTGTCTTTAATTATTTGATTTGGTGAATAGTTATTTTTTATCGGTGAATAAACGGGGTCCATAAAATGAAGAAGATCTTCTTCAAAAATTTTTCCACGAGTGTCAATTTCATCACCTGAAATTAAAAAGCTACTACCGTCAAAAAGAATCTCATCTTCTCCTCCGACTTTATTAACATAAATAAAGGGAGCTTTTAAAAGATGAGAGATCACTGAGGCACGCTCAATTCTTCTTTCATTTTTTCCAATATTAAACGGACTTGCACTTAAATTCACAATGAGATCGAGCTTGATTTTGTTTTTGTCGCAATGATTTTTAAGATCCATAATAGGATCTTCTGTGTGAATATGGCTGGCCCACATGTCTTCACAAATAGTGAGGCCTATATTTTTATTCATAAAATTCCAGACAACCGTTTTTACTCCTGGAATGAAATATTTTTTTTCATCAAAGATATCGTAATTGGGTAATAATTTTTTTGTATAAAGATACTCGAGTTTATGGCCGGGGCGTAAAAGATAAATGACATTTTCTATTGTCTTTGGGAGTTCATTTTCTTCAAATTCATAACGTAATCCACCAAGAAGAAGGGCAATTTCTTGATCGTCTTTTTGCTCCGTACTCCATTTGTCTATTTTTGTTATGAACGCTTGATAGGCCTTGATAAAGTTTTTTTGCAAGCAAAGGTCACGCAGAGGATAGCCGCAAAGAAAAAGTTCTGGGAAAAGATGCAGTCCTTTAGGAGTGTTCGTTGAAAAATTGGTTTCTAAATAACTAAAAATTTCTTCGAAATTGGCCACGAGGTGGTGGGTTTGATGAGCATATATATCCATTTTTTAGAACTCCTGATTGACGAACGGGCCAGAGGAACGTAAAAGTTAAAATCTAATAATATCCACATAGCTTATGATAAAGACAATGGACATTTTTGAAAGCAAAAAAGTATTAGTCGTAGGGGCAGGTCTTGCAGGTTGCGAAGCCGCCTTTTATTTGGCACGTCATGGTGTCAAAGTTGTTCTTTTAGAATCAAAAACGCTGGCCCCTAATCCTGCACAAAAAATAAAAACTTTTGCCGAACTTGTTTGCACGAATTCTTTAAAATCGTTGGGGGCCAATTCTGCCCATGGGCTTTTAAAAAATGAAATGGAGCTTCTTGGCTCTTTGATTATTTCTTGTGCTAAAAAACATGCAGTGCCGGCCGGCGATGCTCTTGCTGTTGATAGGGAGAAATTTTCAAGCGAAATAACAAGTCTTATCAAGTCTCATCCGCTTATTGAAATGAAAGAAGAAATCGTCACTGATCCGATTTTGACGGCCCAAAAATATGATTGTGATTTTATTGTGATTGCTTCAGGGCCTTTGACTTTAGATGGCCTTACTTCTTGGATACAAAGTGAGTTGGCCAAAGATGATTTTTATTTTTACGATGCGATTGCGCCCGTTGTTGATGCTGATACACTTGATTATTCAAAACTTTATTTTAAAGATCGCTATGGCGAGGTGAGTGAGGGGGCCGATTATTTAAATGCCCCGATGAACAAAGATGAATATGAACAGTTCATTAAAGAATTAGTGAGTGCTCAAAAAGTTCCTGCTAAAAATTTTGAAGATTATCGCTTTTTTGAAGGATGTTTACCTATAGATACGATGGCCGAACGTGGACTTGAAACTCCCCGTTTTTCTTGTATGAAGCCAGTAGGCCTCGAGCTTCCCGATGGGAAAAGGCCTTGGGCCGTCGTGCAACTGCGAAAGGAAAATTTACTGGGCTCTGCTTATAACTTAGTGGGCTTTCAGACGCGACTTCTTTATAAAGAGCAAGAGCGAATTTTTCGAATGATTCCAGGATTAGAAAAGGCAAGTTTTCTTCATTTTGGGTCCGTCCACCGAAATAGTTTTTTATCTGCTCGAAAATTACTCAACAACGATTTAAGTTCAAAAAAATTTCCTCAGCTTTATTTTGCTGGGCAGATAACGGGCGTTGAAGGTTATACAGAAAGTGCGAGTTCAGGAATTTATGTGGCCATTTCTATTCTTCGTCGTCTGCGTGGTGAAGAATTTATGCCTTGGCCAATTGATACGGCCATGGGGGCCTTGATTAATTATATTATGACGGCCACAAATCCAACGCCTTCCAATATTAATTTTGGCCTACTTCCTTCAGTGACTCTTGATAAAGCGACAATCAAGATGTTCAAAAATAAAAAGGATGCTAAAAAGGAATTTGCCGCTCGTCGCGCTCGTGAATCTTTTGGAAATTTTTTGAAAAATTTGGGAGGCCCTGTATGAAAGGTATTCTTTTTATTTTTATTGCGGCGGCCTTGTGGGCCCTTGATACTTTAATTCGCTATCCTCTTCTTTTCGGGGGAGTCAGTGCTGAACGTATAGTCTTAATTGAACATATTCTTTTGGTGACTGTTCTTTTTCCTGTTATATGGACAGTTAAAGCGCGCTTTTGGGAAGCCAAAGTTTCCCATGTTTTTTATTTTTTTGTGATAGGAGTTTTTGGTTCGGCCTTCAGTACTCTTTGTTTTACCGAGGCTTTCGCTTTAATTAATCCTTCTTTGGTTATTTTACTTCAAAAGCTTCAACCGCTCGTGGCGATTTTTTTAGCGTCCCTTTTTTTACAAGAAAAAATTCAAACGAAGTTTATCTTTTGGGCCTTGCTTTGTTTGCTAGGGGGAGGGCTTGTTAGTTACCGCGATCTTTCGCAGGGATTAGCTGGTCTTCATGTGTGGGATCAAGTCACGAGTGCGGCGGCCTTTAAAGGCTATGGCCTGACTTTGCTGGCCGTTTTAGGTTGGGGAAGTTCAACTGTCTTTGGAAAAAAACTTTCAATGGAAGGTTATTCAGAAAAAGAACTTATGGCCGGGCGTTTTACAATGGGCCTCATGGCGCTTCTTGTCTGGTGGTTCTATAGAGGTTTTTCTCTTTCAGTTGCCCCGATGGCATGGGGTAAAATAGCTGTCATGGTTTTATTGTCGGGGCTAATTGCGATGTATTTTTACTATGCTGGGTTAAAAAGAGTTTCAGCGAAAGTCTGCGCGCTTGCAGAAACTTTTTTTCCTTTTTGCGCAATCGTTCTCAATTGGGTATTCTTAGGTAAGAGTTTAGATAATTTACAATTGGTTGGCGGAGCACTTTTGGTGCTGGGTTCAACTGTTATTCAACTTAAGCGTTACTAAGAGGTTCTTGTGGATGAAAAGATTCAACTTCCTAAAAATTTAGAAGGCAAAACTGTTTTTATCGCAGGGGTGGCCGGTTTTATTGGCTCTCATCTTGCGGAGTTTTATTTAAACTTAGGAGCGAAAGTTCTGGGAGTTGATAATTTTATAACGGGCAGTCAGTCTAATATTGATTATCTTTCTGCCTATCCACGTTTTGAATTTATAAAATGTGACATCGTGGTTCGTCTTCCTAATTTAAAAAGTAAAAAAATTGATTATGTTTTTGATATGGCCTCGCCTGCTTCTCCCATCGATTTTTCAGAGCTTCCTTTAGAAATTATGAGAGTGAATTCTGAAGGAGTCCTTAATTTATTAGAAATGGCCAAGGACAAAAAAGCACGTTTTTTACTTTCTTCGACTTCTGAAGTTTACGGTGATCCTGAAGTTCATCCACAAACAGAAAGTTATCTAGGGCACGTTAATTGTATTGGCCCGCGTTCTTGTTATGATGAATCAAAGCGTTTTGCTGAAGCACTCACGATGACTTTTTTAAATCATTATGGGGTTGATACGCGCATTGTTCGTATTTTTAATACCTATGGCCCTCGCATGCGTCCTAATGATGGCCGCGTGATTCCTAATTTTATTACTCAGGCCATGAAAAATGAAGATATTACTCTTTATGGCGATGGTTCTCAGACGCGCTCATTTTGTTATGTGTCTGATCTTGTAAATGCCATTCACACGGTTATGTTTTCTAATGACCATACCCCCTTTAATATTGGTAATCCTGACGAATACACGATTAAAGAGGCCGGCGAGTTTATTATTAAAACACTTAAAAGTAATTCTAAAATTGTTTTTAGTGAACTTCCTAAAGATGATCCTAAGCAAAGACGCCCTGATCTTTCTAAATTGCAGGCCGTTTCAGATTATAAACCTCTTGTGAGTTTTGAAGATGGTTTAAGAAAAACGGCGGAGTATTTTAGTAAAAATTTTTAAAGTATGAAGTTAGATTATCAAAAAAAATTTCTGGCCCTTGAATCTCAAGGGCCTTTTTCTTCCTTACATGATGAAGATAAAACTTTTATAAAAGAAAAGGCCTTTGAGTTTTATTTAAGCTTTCAAGAACTCATGATGCTTGCCACTTGGGCGCAAGATTTAAGGCTTTGGCAAGAAGGAAATCTTCAAGGCCTTTGGCCTAAAGAAAAACTTTTAAAAAAAGATCTTTTTATATTTTTAAAAAAATCTTATGACGAGATTAAAAATCAAAAAAAAGATTATGCAACTTTTTTACCTCAAAAGAAAAATTTTAGAGAAATTAAAATAGCGCAAACTCCTTTTGAGGATAAAATTTTAGGCCTTTGTCCTGTGGCCTCAGAAAAAACTCGTTGCTGTAATTTGCAAACTCTTGATGCCGCTAGGAACTGTGGTTTTGATTGTAGTTATTGTTCAATTCAATCTTTTTATCATGACGATACCGTTTTAATTGATAAAAATTTAAAAGAAAAACTTCAAAATTTACTGCTCGATCCTGAGAAGATTTATCATATCGGAACAGGGCAATCTTCTGATTCTCTTATGTGGGGAGATAAAGAAGGCATTCTTACCGCGCTTGTTGAATTCGCCAAAAAAAATCCCAACGTGATTTTAGAATTAAAAACAAAGTCGGCCAATGTGGCAGAGCTCTTGGCCTTAAGGCCACCTCGCAATGTGATTGTGACATGGACACTTAATACTGAAACTATTATTAAAAATGAAGAATTTTTAACGGCAAGTTTAAAAGAGAGATTAAATGCAGCAAGACTTGTTAGCGACGCAGGACAACTCGTTGGATTTCATTTTCACCCTATGGTTTATTACAAGGATTTTGAAAAAGACTATGCAGATGTCGCTAAAAAAGTTCTTACCCTTTTTAAACCTGAAGAAGTGGCCCTTCTTTCACTCGGGACTCTCACTTACACCAAAAGTGTCATGAACAAAATTCGAAAGCGGGGCATGCAAAGTAAGATTTTACAAATGCCCTTTGATGAAATTGCAGGCAAGTTTTCTTATCCTCGCGAAATAAAAGTCCTTCTTTTTAAAAATCTTTTTGAAGCTTTATCTTTTTGGAAGGATAAAGTTTATTTTTATATGTGTATGGAAGATCCAAGTCTTTGGAAAGAAGTCTTTGGTTTTGAATATCAAAACAATGATGAGTTTGAATTTAAAATGAAAAAAGCTTATCTCGAGAAAATTAACGAATTCCCCATCAAGTCTAAAATCTGATGGGGAATTTTTTATTTTTTAGAATTTAAAGAACAAATAATCCGTTACGGATAACTGGTCTTTTATCGCCATTTTTAGTTGTGGCCGTCACATTAATGGACTCTGAACCAATCATGAAATCAGTATGAAGAAGACTTTTGTTGCAGCCTAATTCATCGAGTTCGTCTTCCGTTTTTCCTGTGATATTCATCGCAAAAGAAATGCCGTTTCCAAGAGCAATATGGCATGAGGCATTTTCATCAAGTAAAATGTTGTTAAAAACACGACCGCTTTTAAAAATAGGAGAGCTTCCATCAACTAAAGCAACTTCACCTAAGTATTTTGCTTTAGGATCAATTTTAAAATACTCATCAAGAAGATTCTTTCCGTAGCTAGCACCGTACTCAACAACTTCACCTTTTTTAAAAACAAACCAAGCATTTTCAACTTGATCACCAAGAACTTGCACAGGGCGAGTGACTTTCACTTTTCCCTCAGTGAGTCTGTAGTTTGGCGTTGTGAAAACTTCTTCCGTTGGAAGATTGGGGATTTCAGGAGACTCACCATCACCTAACATGGCCCCGCCCTTAAAGACAGAATGTTCGTTCATATAAATTTTAAGATCTGTGCCTTCGCCTTCAAAGTGAAGAAAATCAATATTCATATCATTTAAAATCTTATTTCTTTTCGCGAGAGTCTCACTGTGATTTTTCCAAGCAAGTTCTGGGCTTTCATGATCAAGGCGTAAAATAGGAGTGAGAATGTTCCAAAGTTCGACTTTGTCTTTAAGGCCTAGCTGTCTTGCCCAACCATCTGTTGCTGCCGCAACAACACACCACGAACATCTTCCATCGCCCATCGCAAGCGACATGGGTTTGGTGATCATGCGATTGGCCTTTACTGAAATGGCATTTCTTTTTTGATCAATTTTTTTTGTGACGTAAGGATCTTCCATTCCACTTAAACTGATAAATGACCATTTTTCATTGACAAATTCTTCAACACGATTTTTAAGGTAGGCGGGATAATAATCTAAAAACTCTTCTTTTTGATGAAGGCTTCTATTGACTGAATTTCTTGGATGTTGAAGATTAATTTCAACATACTTTGCTCCCATCTTATAAGCTTCTGCCTCAATAGTGCTTACAAGTTCTGCATGAACTGGCTCGGCCGCGATCTGCAGGCATTGCCCTTCTTTAAAAGCGACTCCAGAAATTAAAACAGTACGAGCGTATTTTTCATAAAAATTCATCTTAGTATCCACCTTTTGTTTCGGGTTTTCCTGTCACGATTGCTATTGATGCTGAAGCGCCAATGCGGTCTGCCCCAGCTTTAATCATTTTTAGGGCGTCTTCGGTTGTGCGAATGCCTCCCGAAGCTTTAATGAGCATATCTGGCCCAACTACTTGGCGCATGAGAGTGATGTCCTCAACTGTGGCGCCACTTTTTCCAAAGCCTGTGGATGTTTTTACAAAATGGGCTCCGGCCGCTTTTGAAAGAATACAGCCTGCTATTTTTTCTTCATTCGTAAGATTGCTTGTTTCAAGAATCACTTTTACCTTGTAGGGGTGAGAGGCCTCAACGACGAGCGCGATGTCTTCTAAGACTGTTTGATAATCTTTGGCCTTAAGGGCGCCAATGTTTATCACGGTATCAATTTCACGAGCGCCGTCTTCTACGGCGATTTGAGCTTCATACGCTTTGCCCTGCGCGCTCATGGCCCCAAGAGGAAAACCCACAACAGCGATTGGTTTTACGGGAGTGCCGCGCAGTTCACTCGCGACAAGAGCAATATTGGATGAGTTCACACAAACAGTGGCAAACCCATATTTTTTTGCTTCCTCACAAACTTTGAGAAGTTCTTCACGCGTAGCTTCTGGTTTTAAAAGAGTGTGGTCAATTTTTTTTGCTAATTCGACATTTGTTCCAGGAGGGGCAATGATAGGAGCGATGATTTCTTCTTCATCATCATCTTTATCATGTGTTTGACAATCGCAATCGCAATCGCAATCGCAATCATCATTTTCATTCTCTTCTTCGTCACTATAACGTTCAGAAAGACGTTCGGCGACGAGATCGGCCAATTTATTTAAACTATCAAAAGAAGTTGTCATGAAGTCCCCATCTTTAATTAAAAAATTATTGGTTCAATAGTTATTTGTCATAAGCTGTCTGTCAAGGATACTAAAATTGACGTTGTCCGCTTGTAAAACTTACCCTAAAATCGCTCCATGCTTCAAACATATAAGTCTAAAATTTCTCTTTTTAGTCGCAATGCCAAATTTTTAATTTGTTCTGAGCTTTTGTCAGCGACGGGAATGACTTTTTGGACTCTTCTTTTTAATCTTTATTTAAAATCCTTGGGACATTCTCGTGAAGAAATAGGCAACACTCTTCTTTGTGGAAATTTGGCCATCGCTTTTGCGGCCCTTCCTTTTGCCTTTCTTTCAAATAGACATCGTTATTATCGTTTGATGGGGCTAGGGCAAATCTTTGGACTTTTTTTCTTCTTTTTAAGTATTTTTCTCACAAGTAAAACGGATATTCGGTTTTGTCTTTTTTTTGCCTTTGCTCTGGCCACGGCCTCAAGAATTTTAACTTCGCCCTTTATTATGGAAAATTCTGAAGCTGTCTCTCGAACTTATCTTTTTTCAATGCATTCCATTGCGGGTTTTGTGGGAGGAATGCTAGGGCATTTACTGGCCGGAACTTCTGCTGATTTTGTCACTTCTTTTTTTCATCTGCGCTCGATTGAGTCTTACCGTGTGGCCATGTTTATAGGTTTGAGTCTTAATTTTGTAGGCGCGGCCCTTTTTATCTCTTCAGTTCGTGCTCCTAAAAAAATGATTAAAAGTTATGACATCTCCTTTTCCTTTTTTAAAAATTTAGATTGGACTTATTTTGGGAAAGTGATTATTCCATCTAACTTAATCGCGTTAGGGGCCGGATTAATTGTGCAATTTTTAAATCTTTATTTAAAAGATGTCTTTCATGCGAGCGATAGTTTTATTGGAATAGTGATGTCCCTTCAATCGGCCGGAGTTATGCTGGCCCTTTTTGTGGCCCCAGTGATTGCGGAAAAAATTGGAAAAGTAAAAGCAGTGACGTTTTTTTATTCTCTTTCAATTCCTTTTATGATCGGGTTAGCGTTTATGACGAATTTGTATTGGGGATCTTTTTTTGTGATTATGCGGGCGGCCCTTATGAATATGGCGAACCCCATTTCTAATTCAATCACTCAGGAGCTTTGTCCCCCTAGTAATCGTACATTTCTGGCCGCTCTTAATACTATTTTTTGGGCACTTTCTTGGGCCCTCGCTGCTTTTTTATATGGCACAGTGTTTAAAGGAAATTATAAGCTCTGTTTTCTTGTGGCCTCTGGACTTTATATTTTAGCAACTTTAATTTTTTTCGCTTTTTTTAAAAAGCATGATCCAAAATAATATTTTTGTCTCTGTAAAAAGTACAAGTAAGTTCATGTAAGTTTGCTGATTGATCCTTGTCAGTAAAAATACCTTCGTAGGAAACCAAGGGGGAAATCATGAAAAAAGTTTTGGCCGTTTGTGTTCTTTCTAATATCATGTTTTCAAGTGGAATGCTTTATGCCATCGAAAAAGTTGTTTACGGCACTGATGGACGTAAAGAGGTTTTTGAAACACCTACAGCTTATGAAGAACTTGCTCGTTCAACGGCCGCTATGATTCCCAATAGTAAACTTGTTAAAAATGGAAGTAGTTTTCGTTTAAATGGCGTTTCAACTCTTGGGAGAGATTATAATTTATGTCATTCTGAGGAATTTTTAACTCAACCTACGGCCGCCAATTGTTCCGGTTTTCTTGTGGGGCCTGACACTCTTGTAACTGCAGGACATTGTGTAACTGATGTTTCTTCTTGCGCTTCTTCAATGTGGGTTTTTGATTATAAATTAGAAAAATCAAACCTTGTGAGGACAAATTTTCCTAGTTCTGATGTTTATAAATGTAAATCAATTGTTTCTCGCAATGTAGACCGAGTAACACAAAATGATTTTGCAGTGATTAAGCTTGATCGCTCTGTTGTTGGCCGAGCTCCTTTAAAAGTGAGAACAAGTGGTAAGCTTGATCAGAGTGCTGACCTACTTGTCATCGGGAATCCTTCAGGTCTTCCAACTAAAGTGACAGAAGGAGGAACTTTAAGAAAGAATGATAATCCCATCTTTTTTATAGCGAATCTTGATACTTTTGGAGGGAACTCTGGGTCTGCTGTTTTCGATGCAAAAACAGGAATAGTCGAAGGGATACTTGTTCGTGGTGAGGCCGATTATGTTCCTTCTACTTTGGGCTGTACCGTTGTTAAAGTTTGTGCCGAAGGAAGCTGTCGCGGTGAAGATGTCACGAGAATAACCAACATAAAAAATGTCTTAAAAAAAATTCGTAAGCATTAATTTATAGACTTTAGGATTAGGGACTATAGATTTTTTAAAATAAATCCAAGGAGGATACCTGCTTCCTCTTTGGACTGTAATAAACTCCTTTTTTTTTTTATTTATTTAAAGTCATTTGTGCTTGTGTTATTGTGCGGCGTGCCTTTTAAGATGATCGAGGCTTTATGAATAAAATCGCTACTTTATCTATTCTCTCCATTCTCTCTTTTTCTCTTGTGGCCAGCACATTAAGTCATTATCCTGAGGTTCATAAAATTATTTATGGATTTGATAATCGAATGGAAGTTTTTGAAGCGCCTTCGCAGTATAGCGATTGGGCCTCAGCAACGGCCGCCATGGTTAAAACCTCTGATTTAAAGCAAACATTATTCAATCGAAATTTTAAATGGCTTCCTTCTGTGAAATATGAAGAAAGATTTCGTCTTTGTTCAGCTGAGCGTTTTGTGGGGCAACCCACAGTTTCTAATTGTTCGGGCTTTTTGGTCGCACCGGATATTCTTGTCACGGCCGGACACTGTGCTATGAGTAATGAGCAGTGCTTAGATAGTTCTTGGATTTTTGATTATAATGCTGAAAAAGAAGGCCTTGCGAAAATAACTTTCCCTTCTAAAAATATTTTTAAGTGTGCGATGATTATTGCGACTGAAAAAAATTTAGTCACAAAAAATGATTATGCTGTTATTCGTCTCGATAGGCCGGTTGTTGGTAGAATTCCTTTGAAAGTTCGTCTCACTGGAAAAATTGAGGACAACACGGAATTACTTCTCATTGGGCATCCTTCATTTTTGCCGACGAAAATTGTCGATGGAGGGAGCATCAGAGTTAATATTGATCCTGTTTATTTTGTAGGCAATATTGATTCTTTTGCAGGTAATTCAGGTTCGCCCGTCATGGATGCAAAAACGGGTGTGGTTGAAGGAATACTCGTTCGCGGTGGAAAAGATTTTAACTACGATTCTGTGAAGAATTGTTACACGACAAATGTTTGTGAGGAAGGGGATTGTCGTGGCGAAGATGTCACGAGAATTACAAATATTGCCAACCTACTTCAAACACTTATTCCTAATTAGTTTAGATAATTCCCTTTGCTTGTAAAAGCGCAATCACTATTCCCATAATTGATTCTCCCGCAATGATTCCTGAGCTTATAGTGACAACATATTTTTCAGCAAATTTGGGAATTTTTTTCTCGAGAATAAGAGCAATCAAGGCCCCTATAAACATAGAAAGCGAATTAAAAAAGGGAATGACCATCGAAAGTCCAAGGCCCATCGCTGAAGGAATGAAGGGCCTAAATTTCTGAGGAGAAAAATGAGTGAGAAGAGGAATCATAATACCGATTATTCCTCCTATGAGCATTGCCCACCTTGCGGTGTAATGAAGGGAACTTAATCCTTTGGCCATAAGTTCAGCGACGGCCTTCCACACTTGAGCTGAAGGGGCCGGCCATTGTTCAGTTCCTAAAACTGAAGCGTCGGGAACGAGGAGATAAAAGGCCGGAACGACAACTAAAACTCCCGCAAAAATGCCTAAGTATTGAGCGATAAATTGTTTGCGTGGATTGGCCCCGAGAAGATAACCACTTTTTAAATCGGTGAGAAGATCTGCGGCCGAACCGGCAGCACCTGCGGTGACTGAAGCGGTCATTAAATTTGTGATCATTTTTGAAGGAGCGAGAACGCCAAACATAAGTTGAGTAATTTTTCCCATGGCCCCGATGGGAGTGATATCTGATTCTCCTGTCGCTCGACAGGCCACAAGTGAGAGAACAAGAGTCATGAAGACGGCCACAAGGCCCATCATAAATGAAGTGTCGAAAGCGAAATAAAGAATGCTTATGCAGGCCAGTCCTGAAAGTCCAGCACCAGTTAAAAACCACCAAGTGGGAACTTCAATGCGCTCAAGAGGATCATTTTCAATTTTCGCATTTTTATTAAAAAGGGCCGTGAGGGCAGCGAATGAGCGAGTGATCACTTCCCATTGCATGAGGAAAGCGACAAGACCCGAGGTGACCATCATCGAGGCGCCGGCCCAAGTCGACCAGCGAACGATTTCTCTGTAACCAAGTTTTTCAGGACTAATGGCGCCAAGATCGACCATGTGGGGAGCGAGAAAACCGTAATTAATAATTCCTCCAAGAAGCATGGACCAGGCAATTTTCCATCCCATGATTGCTCCCCCTGCAACCATAATGAGACTCATATCAAATGAAATCGTCCATTTTCCCCAAGCTAAACCGTGAAGGGCCCCAGGGAAATTAAGTTGCGAAGGAATGGCCATAAATTTGGGCAAGGCCGCATCTCTAAACCAAGCGATAGCGCCCCCTAAAAGTCCAGCAAGGCCAAGCGATCGCGCCTTTTCAATTCCTTCTCGTCCTTCGGCGTGAAGACTTTTTAATGTTTCAGCTGAAGCAATTCCCGAGGGAAAGCGAAGTTGTTCAATGTTGATCATTTGGCGCTTCATAGGAATTGCTAAAAAAACGCCTAGTGAGGCCAAGCAAAAAGTCCAAAGGGAAAGAAGCTGCCACCCCATGTGGTGGCCTGTAATCATGAGATAAGCGCTAATGGCCGAAATCATGGTTCCACCAGTTGAATAACCGGCAGAAGATGCTGTGGACTGCATACAATTATTTTCAAGAATGCTCATGTCTTCTTTAAACCAAAAAGGAAAGAGAACGCGTAAGGATTTCCAAATGGCGAAAGAGAGAATACAGGCCGTGATGGCAACACCAAGGCCCCAACCTGTTTTGAGTCCTACGTAGAGATTCGATAGCGACATGAAGCCACCAAGCAGTGCTCCCATGATAACAGCGCGTACCGTGAGCTGTTTCATATTGTCGCCTTGGTACACATTATTATACCAATTCATTTCAATTTCACGGGCCGAAAGTTTTTTGCCATCTTTGTCGTGTGTTTGACTCATGGTATCCTCGCTTTTTTTAATTAAACTGAATATCGCAGACTTTTGCAAAAAGATTGTGCAAAAGGTTTCATTTAAGTTATTTTTTGAGTTTAAAAAATTGTTCTTTTGTGACGGAGTTTCTATGTTTGAGGATAAAGTTAGGAAATTGGCCAACACTATCGTGAATTACTCTCTTTCAATTAAGAAAGGGGAAAAATTTTTAATTGAAGTTAGAGGAAGTGGGACCGACGAAATTCTTAATGCACTTATAGAAGAAACGGTGAAAGTGGGAGGGATTCCTTATTGGAATCGCCACAGTGATGTTACGACTTCTACTTTTGTTAAAAATGCGAATGAGGAACAAATTAAAGCTTGGGGGCAGATGCATAAAATGATTATGCAAGACATTGATGCTTATGTTTCTGTGCGTGGCCCAGATAATGCTTTTGAAATGTCTTCTGTGCCAAAACCCAATATGAAAAATTATATGCTTTGGTTTCACGAAGAAGTTCATAGTAAAATTCGTGTTCCTCAAAAGAAATGGGTTGTCCTTCGTTGGCCTAATTTTTCAATGGCCCAATTGGCAGAAATGTCGACAGACGATTTTACCAAATTTTATTTTGAAACATGTACTCTTGATTATGCGAAACTATCGACTGAAATGGATAAGCTTAAAGCTTTGATGGAAAAAACAGATAAGGTTCGTCTTGTCGCTAAAGGAACTGATATAAGTTTTTCAATTAAAAATATTCCGGTCCAAAATTGCGATGGAAAACTGAATATTCCTGATGGTGAAGTCTATACAGCTCCTGTAAAAAATTCTATCAACGGCGTTATCGAATATAATGCTCCTTCTTTTAATAATGGAAAACTTTTTGATAAGGTTCGTTTAGAAGTTTGTGAAGGAAAAATTTTAAAGGCAACTTGCGCTGGTGATAACGAAGCTCTCAATGCCATTTTTGATACTGACGAAGGGGCCCGCTATTTTGGAGAATTTGCCATAGGAGTGAATCCTTTTATTTCTAAACCAATGAAAGATACGCTTTTTGATGAAAAAATTTATGGCTCGATTCATTTTACACCAGGATGCTCTTACGATAACGCCTTCAATGGAAATAAATCTGCCGTTCATTGGGATCTTGTTTTAATTCAAACGCCAGAATATGGCGGAGGCGAAATTTGGTTTGATAATGTTCTTATTCGTAAAAATGGAGAGTTTCTTCTTCCTGAATTGCATGGCCTTAATCGGGCCTAAATTATGAGTTATCGATTTTTTTATTTTTTTATTTTTCTTGGCCTCATCTTAAAGAATGCTTTTGCTGTTCCTTCGAATCGCTTGATTCCTGAGTCGGAATTTAATCGATTTTTAGATCAAAGAAAGGAGTCTTTTCTAAGAGATGATCCAGCACTTTTAAAACCAGTGAATCAGTATTTTTTTTATTTTGGACTTGATAATGATAATTATTATCGTCTTGATAAAAAGAAAACGGTAGGAAAAACGGGAAATGACTTCGGCCAGACTCATGCCCTCACCTTAGGGGGGATCTTGCGTGAACCCATTAAAGGCAAAGAGTTTGGGATCAATTTTGAGACGGCCCTTTTTACTCGTTACCTTGGTTACACTGATAGTGAGCCACCTATGGCCGTTCAGAGTTTTCGTGAGATTACAACTTTAGATTTTACTTTGACCCTTCCTCAAAAAAAACAAAATTATTTTCGTTATCTTTTTGGTGTGGGGCTACTTAACGATAGTCATTCCATTCCTTTGTTGGCCTTGTGGCAACAATCGGGCAATGACGGTAGTGGGGGAGTTCATCGTTTGATGGGACTTAATACGCGATTAAAGGATGAACCGAGCGGGGGAAGAACAGGATTTTTGACAGGAGGATGGAGCGTTGGAAAATTTGTGACGCTTCAACAATATCTCAATTGGCCGAAGCATTTAAGCTGGATGAATTTTACTTTTGAAAGTGGATTTTTGGCACGTACAGTAACTAAAGCAAATACTGTTTTTGGACTTATTAAATGGAATATTCCTTTGGTTCGAAGTGATTTTGTAGTGAGAGGAAAAGGGTTTATCGATTTTAATATTCAAGGGAAAAGTAATTATTACTTGTATGAAAATGCTGTTGGATATTCTTTTACCTATGGATTACAGATGAATTTTTCTAAAGGGGGAGTGATGCTTAGTTATACTTATAATTACGCCAATCAAAATCCTTCTTTTTATAAATACACGGATGCAGATTCTCTCATTAATCTTATGACGTTCTATTCTTTTTAGGATGAAATTATTTGATGCTCATATTCATTTGCAAGAGGCAGAATCTTTAACAAATTTAAAAGAGCTAGAGATTTGTGCATGGATAAATTGTGGAACTTCTGCGCTAGACTGGCAAAACGTCAATGATTTATCTCAAAAAAATAAAAAAATCATTCCTTCTTATGGATTTCATCCTTGGTTTTTAAATTCACATTACAAAGAAAATTGGAAAGAGGAGCTTACTTTTTTTCTTAGATCGCAAGGAAGTCTGGTCGGAGAAATTGGCCTTGATTATATGATAGATGTTCCAAGGCCATTACAAAAAGAAATTTTTCTTGAGCAATGGAAAATAGCTTTAGATCCTTAGCTTAACCCACATTTATTTTTGAAACATTTTTTTTGCAAGAATAAAGCCTTCAACTCTTTCGAAAAACTTAATCCAACCTTGCCAAAGAATTTGCCATCCTGGTCTTT
>Ga0247844_1003286_pt1 | contig 24091 bp, 22 predicted proteins | sample LaCtaG_FD_192421 | JGI IMG/M metagenome (GOLD analysis project Ga0247844, IMG submission 192421) | Freshwater microbial communities from meromictic Lake La Cruz, Castile-La Mancha, Spain - LaCruzMarch201714.5m_1 | ecosystem: Environmental > Aquatic > Freshwater > Lake | place: Spain: Castile-La... | reverse complement strand
AAAGTCATATCCCAAATCTATTGCCCAGGTCATATTTTGGCGATTTAATCTTGCTTGAGAGGCCTTTGGGAAAATATGTTACAAGGCCGAAACAATTGGGTTACCGAAGCGATACACCTCTTTAGTAGGTTATGAACCAACAGATTGATGGCCCGAGGTCGTGCCCTCTTTTTTAAAACCAATAGAAAGTTCTATCAGGAGGTTATTGATGTTTAAGAACGCCGCAGAGGCGATCAAGTACATCCGCGAAAACGATGTTGAATTCGTTGACGTGAGATTCATGGACTTGCCTGGTGTTATGCAACACTTCAACATTCCAGCCAATGCATTTAATGATTCCGTTTTTGAAGACGGATTAATGTTTGACGGCTCTTCAATTCGTGGTTTCCAAGCAATTCACGAATCAGATATGAAGTTAATGCCGGATGTGACAACTGCATATCTTGATCCATTCCGCGAAGCAAAAACATTAGCAATGAATTTCTCAATTAGAGATCCATTCACCAATGAACCATATTCAAGAGATCCAAGAAACGTTGCTGCTAAAGCTGAAGCTTTCTTAAAAGCATCAGGTATTGCTGACACTGTTTACTTTGGTCCAGAAGCTGAGTTCTATATCTTTGATGAAGTTCGTTTTGATAATCAACCACAAGGTTCATTCTTCAAAATTGATTCAATTGAAGCTGCATGGAATACCGGAAGAGAAGAAGAAGGTGGCAACCTTGGATACAAAACTCCATTTAAAGGTGGCTACTTCCCTGTTCCTCCAGTAGATCATTTTGCTGATTTGCGTGACATTATTTCTTCAACACTTATTAATCTTGGTTTTGAAGTTGAACGCGCACATCACGAAGTAGGAACGGCTGGTCAAGCAGAAATCAACTACAAATTCAACACATTATTAAACGCAGCAGATCAAATTATGTTGTTTAAATATGTTGTGAAAAACATTGCTTTCCTAAACGGTCACACCGCAACCTTTATGCCAAAACCAATGTTTGGTGATAACGGTTCAGGTATGCACTGTCATCAATCATTGTGGAAAGACGGCAAGCCCTTGTTTTATGACGAAAAAGGTTACGCCGGATTATCCGACATTGCTCGTTGGTACATCGGTGGATTGTTAAAGCATGCACCTTCATTGCTGGCATTCACTAACCCAACTGTTAACTCATATCACCGTTTAGTTCCAGGTTATGAAGCACCAGTGAACTTGGTTTACTCACAGAGAAACCGTTCTGCTGCAATTCGTATTCCTATTACTGGATCTAATCCAAAAGCTAAACGAATTGAGTTTAGAGTTCCAGATCCTGCATGTAATCCATATCTGGCATTTGCTGCCATGATGATGGCCGGTATTGATGGTGTGAAAAACAGAATCGAACCGCCAACACCAGTTGATAAGGATCTTTACGAACTACCACCAGATGAAGCAAAATCTGTGCCACAAGTTCCTGGTTCTTTGGATGCAGTATTAAATGCATTAGAAAAAGACAAGGACTACTTAACAGCAGGTGGTGTATTTACTCCAGATCTAATTGATACCTGGATTGAATACAAGAGAACTAAGGAAATTGACCCAATTCGTTTGCGTCCAACTCCTTACGAATACCAGCTGTATTACGACATCTAAAAAGTCGTATAAAACACCCCCAACAAGTCAATTGTTGGGGGTGTTTTCATTTAAATCCAATAAAACTTAAATGATTGCCTTACTCTTAAATAAGAAAAAGGAGCATTCATGGCAAAGCCAAGCGCAACACAAATCAAATCACTAAAGAACTTCAACAGAATCGCAGGAGTATTTCATCTCTTGCAAATGTTGGCAGTTCTAGCACTTGCTAATGATTTTGCATTACCGATGACCGGAACTTATTTAAACGGTCCTCCAGGAACTACTTTTAGTGCACCTGTGGTAATTCTTGAAACCCCAATCGGACTAGCTGTCGCACTGTTCCTGGGTCTATCTGCACTTTTTCACTTTATTGTTTCAAGTGGAAACTTCTTTAAGAGATATTCAGCATCTCTATTGAAGAATCAAAATATCTTTAGATGGGTTGAGTATTCACTTTCTTCATCCGTGATGATTGTTTTGATTGCCCAAATTTGTGGAATCGCAGACATTGTTGCCCTATTGGCAATATTTGGAGTTAACGCTTCCATGATTTTATTTGGCTGGTTACAAGAGAAATACACCCAACCTAAAGATGGAGATTTACTGCCATTTTGGTTTGGTTGCATAGCAGGAATTGTTCCATGGCTGGGATTACTAATTTATGTAATCGCACCAGGATCATCTTCTGATGTGGCGGTGCCAGGATTTGTTTATGGCATCATCATTTCTCTGTTTGTCTTCTTTAACTCTTTTGCCCTAGTTCAATACTTGCAATACAAAGGCAAAGGCAAATGGAGTAATTACTTAAAAGGAGAACGTGCCTACATTGTCTTGAGCTTGGTTGCAAAATCAGCACTTGCCTGGCAAATATTTTCAGGAACCTTAATTCCTGCATAAATAGTTAATAAAAAGACCCCCTTTTTATCGGGGGTCTTTTTTATTTTGGATTATTTAAACTTTTTCTTCTCTCATTTTCCAGGGTGCGCCATATTCATTAACTAAATCTAAATATGGTTTTGGTTCAAACCATTCAGGTCCCATCACACTTTGTGGCTTCCAAGTTCCATTATGAATCAATTCCATGGCAACAACAGGATTTAGCGCAGTTTGCCAAACCACAGCTTGATCGCCGTATTCCTTCATTGACCATTCGTTATCAACAACGTGATACAAATAAGTGGCTTTTGGTTTGCCTTCTTTGTCTAATCCTTTTACTAACACGCCAGCACAAGTTTTACCTTTCATGCGAGATCCCAAAGTGGCAGGATCTGGCAATGAAGCTGTTAACAAATCTCTAGGAGAAACTGAAACTCCTTGGACATCTACGTTTTCTTTCTTATCCAAGCCAAGCTTGTTTATGGTCTTTAAAATGTCGATGAATTCTTTACCAAGACCGTATTTAAAGTTAACTTTTTTAGCTTCAATTTTTTGCGGGATTAATACCACTTCTTCGTGTTCAACGTTGACACATTCCACCGGACCAATGCCTTCTGGGAAATCAAATATTTGTGGTTCTGAGAATGGCTTGGTGGTAAACCATCCTTTGCCATCTTCCCAAACCAAAGGTGGGTTTAGGCATTCTTCGATTGTGGTCCAGATTGAGAACGAAGGAGCAAATGAATCGCCTTCAACCACAATGTTGGATCCGTCAAGCACTGTTAATTCATCAATTTGGCTAAAGAGTTCATCAGAGGCGTACTTGGCCAAGACATCACTTAGTCCTGGTTCAATTCCCATTCCTACAACTGCCCAGATCTTTCTTTCAGCCCAGTTCCAGTCACGGGCAAATTGCTCGTCTCCTAATTTCACACCCACTTCGGTGTGTGGATATTTAGGATGAGGTCTAGACAAAGACATAGCCATATCCATGTAGTTAGTGTTTTCAATTTCGCAAGCTAAAAATATGGGCATAACAAATCTTGGATCAACAGCATTGATCACAACATCTGGTTTGGTTTCTCTAATTAATTCTCTAATGTCTTCTAATTCAGCAGCATTAACTTCAGCTGCTTCGAAGCGATCATCATCTAATCTTTTGATTGCAAGTTGTGCTCGTTCCAATGAACGATCAGCAATAACCATGCTGGTTAAGAATTTTCTTCTAGATGCGATATTGGCGATTGCTCGCCCAACTCCACCCGCTCCGATAACGAGCGCTTTCATAAAAAAATCATCTCCTACTAGTGATACCTAATCTATACCAGTAGTTTTATTACTTTTTTTGACCCCTAATTTCGTCGATTAAGCCCCATATAAGTTGCTTAATTTCATCCCTTATCGGTCTTATTGATGCAATACCTTGTCCTGCTGGATCTTCTAATTTCCAATCTAAATATTTTTTACCTGGAAATATAGGACAAGCATCACCACAACCCATTGTTATTACATAATCTGAATCTTGTACAGCTTCTGTTGTTAAAATTTTAGGAACATTTTTTGAAATATCAATATTTTCTTCCATCATTGCTGCCACAACAGAAGGATTAATTTGATCTGCTGGCATTGAGCCAGCAGATCTAACTTCAATGGTTCCGTGGGACAAATAGCTTAAGTAAGCAGCGGCCATTTGTGATCTACCTGCGTTATGTACGCAGACAAATAAAACGCTTACTTTTTTAGTCATGAAACTTTTGGCTTCTTAAACTTCATTTGGAAGACATACATCACAAGAAGTCCTCCAATTACAAGGCCGATTAATTCAGCAACGATAAAGCCGAAAACAGAACTAGAGGCAATCCCGGTAAATGAGTCTGAAAGTGATCTAGCAAAGGTAAACGCTGGGTTTGCAAATGCACCTGAAGAGGTGAACAGCATTGCTACTCCTAGCCAAATTGGTACCCAAACTTGTGGTCCACCGCGCAGATCGGATCGGGTAACGGCTGTGAGCACGAAAATTAATCCAGCTGAAGCAATTACTTCACTTATCAATAAGCCAGTTCCTGCTCTTACTTGAGTAGCTTGTTGAAAAGAATCTCCACCAAAGGTGTAGTTAGTTACTCCCACACCGATAACAAATCCCAAAACTTGGAATACGATTAATTGTAAGGATTCAACTAAGGTTTGCTTTCCTCTGGAAAAAGTCCACAGAGTCACAATCGGGTTAAAATGTGCAAGTCCAACTTGTGAAAAAATAGATATTGCAATTGCTAAACCAAATACTGTTCCAATTGTGTTGATAATCAACATGACGGCTTTATCGTCTGTCATGTTTTGGGCCAATATGCCTGAGCCCACTACAGCAGCAGCGATCGTGAAAGAACCTAGTAATTCTGAAATTAATGCCCGAACTTTTCTGCTTGACATGAAATCCCTCCCAGGAACTTTCATTCTTCTAAGGGACACTTTGCCACTTATTGCATTACTAAATCCATTGGTAATGATAGAAGCCAAGAGAAACCAAGATGAACACTGGGTTAAATGCCTCGAAGATGTGACTTTAATTAGCCAATCGAGTCTTCAAAGGGCAAGGCTGTTTTTGACATGTGTTCTTGTTTTGCTTTCTTTGAGGTCACTTTTCGCATGTGATGCTTTCGGCATAAAACTTCATAAACCACTTCATCTGGTTTGGCATTCGTACCCGCATCGCCAACTACTACTTGTTCACCTTCGGTGACCATTACTCCATTAACAATTCGAGCTTGATGGGTTGCTTTCTTGCCACACCAACAAAGGGCTTCAACTTGCAAAATGTTTACTCGATCTGCAATTTCAAGCAATCTTTGAGCACCTGGAAAAAGAGCGGTTCGAAAATCTGTGGTAATTCCAAAAGTAAAGACATCAATTCCAAAGTCATCAACAACTCGTGCTAATTGATCTATTTGTTCAACTTCATAAAATTGAGCCTCATCGCAGATTAAATAGTCAACAGTTTCACCCTTTGATAGTGCTTGAGTCATAAGTCTTAAAAAATTAGTTTCAGGTATTACCTCAATTGCACTTGCTTGTAATCCAAGTCTAGAACTTAGAGTTGCCTCTCCTGCTCTATCTTTTCTAGTGAAAACTAAACCGCGACGACCTGCTGTTGAATGGTTATGGTGAGTTTGTAAAGCCAGGGTGGATTTACCACTGTCCATGGTTCCCGAAAAGAAAACTAATTCAGCCATAACGGCAATCTTGTCAGATGACAAGAATTACTCAAAGCGCAATGCCTCAACTGGTTTTAACTTAGAAGCAGTTCTGGCAGGCCAAACACCAAAAACCACACCAACAAACATAGAGAAACCCAAAGAAGCAAGGATCATTGTTGGGCTAAGTGCAAAATTCCATTGCCCAAGTTGAGCTAAGAAGTACGCCACAACTTCACCAATAATCACACCAATAATTCCACCCACTAAAGATAAAACTATTGCTTCAATCAAAAACTGAGTAAGAATTTGTGATTGTTGAGCACCGATTGCTCTTCTGATGCCGATTTCTCTAGTTCTTTCTCTAACAGAAACCAACATAATATTCATAATTCCAATGCCACCGACAACCAAACTAATTGAAGCAATACCGCCAAGTAATAGTGATAAGAATTGTTGAACTGTGCCAATAGCGTCAAGTAATTGACTGGCATCAGTTATTACAAAATCTGCTTCTCGCCCTCCTGTGATGTTATGGCGAGCTTTTAATAGTGCAGTTAAATTAGCGGTGACTTCAGGAACTATTTCTTCACTTGTTGTTTGTACTGTGATTGAGCTTAAATATGGTGGCACAGCAATGTATTTAAATGCCGTATCCATCGGAATATAAGCAGTTCCCTGTGTTCCAAAACCATCAGCATCATCCAGAATTCCCACAATTGTAAATTCTGTTGAGCCAACAGCAATTGTGGAATTAATTGAGTATGCATCTAGTTCTAAATCTGTGGCAAGAGAACTACTTAAAACAATTAAACGTGAATCTTTAGCATTTGTAACATCAGGTAAAAACGAGCCCACAAAAATGTCTGGATCAACTACTGTTTTGTAGTCCGGATCAACTCCAACAATTTGTGCTTTGGTTGATGCTTGATTCGAAGAAAGAATTGCTCGACCAGAGACGGTTTCTGAGACTATTTCTATTCCTGGTTCCTTAGCAATTTCTGCTGCGTCTTCAATTGTGATTGATTGATTATTTGTGCCGGCTATGTTTAGGTTTCTTGCACCTAAGCCTTTGAATTGATCTTGAATACCAGATGTGGCACCTTGTGCAACGGAAACTAAAGCAATCAAAGACATAACTCCGATGATGATGCCTAGCATTGTCAAACCTGAACGAGTTTTAGTGGCAAGAATTCGAGAGAAAGCTAAGCGAGCAGCAATTAATATATTCATGCCACATCTCTTTCATCATTGATTACTTTGCCATCTTTCAAAGTAATTCTTCGTTTAGCTCTTTGAGCAATATCAAGATCATGCGTAATTAGAACAATTGTGATGCCTTCTCTATTTAAACTTTCAAACAAATCCATAACTTGTTTACCCGTTGTTGAATCAAGTGCACCTGTAGGTTCATCTGCCAAAATCAAAGATGGCTCGGTCACTAACGCTCTAGCAATAGCGACTCTTTGTTGCTGTCCACCCGAAAGCTGAGTTGATTGATGAGTATGACGATCGCCCATCCCAAGTTTGTTTAACATCTCCATTGCTTTTTTTCTTGCATCTCGAGCAGGAACGCCTCGATACAAAAGAGGGGTAGCAACATTGTCTAAGGCATCTGTTTTAGGCAAAAGAAAAAAAGATTGAAATACAAATCCAATAGCATAATTTCTTAAAGAAGTTAATTTCTTATCATTTAATTCAGATAAATCCTCGCCAGCAACTTTAACTAAACCAGAAGTTGGTCTATCCAAACAACCAATCAAATTCATCATGGTTGATTTGCCTGAACCAGAAGCTCCAACAATGGCAACGAACTCGCCTTTTTCAATACGAATATCAACACCATCAAGTGCTTTGACAATTGAGGAACCTTCGCCGAATGTTTTTGTGACATTCAGCATTTCAACAACAGTTGACATTTTTACTTATCTGACCTGTTGCTATTTCTGCTGGCTCTTTGATCAGCAAATGGATCTTCAGAAGTTGGTAGGTTTCCATCTGCTGATTGTTTTCCTAAAACAACTTCATCGCCTGGGTTTATGCCACTTAAAATTTCAACGAATTGAGAACCTGTCACCCCAACTTTTACTTCTTTATCCACAGGTGTCTTATTTGAATCCAGAATTTGTACAAAAGTTCCTGTTCCCTTTTTAATCAAAGCTTGCAAAGGTACTGCAATGGAAGCTTTTTTACTTTGTAAAATAATCTTGGCTGTAGCACTCATTCCGATTCTCCATGTAGAAACTGCAGAATCTGGTTCTGCGAAAACCGTAAATTGTGAAACTCCATTTGAATCTGTTGTTGCAACTTGACCAATTTGGGTAACTTTTCCTGCACTTACTTCACTACTGTTGCCAAGTTTTAATTCAACTTTTTGATCAATTGCCACATTGGAAATGTCATATTCACTGACCTTAATGGACGCAATCATGGGACCTGTTCCAATTGTTGCCACAACGTTTGAAACCACAGCACCAGGCGCGGTAAGAATTTCTCTCACGGTTCCGTCAAATGGAGATTTAACTGATTTAGTTGAACCATCAAAATTCTTCAAAGTTGCAATTATTTCAGATTTTTTAACAACGCTTCCTGGTTGGACTTTAATTTCATTAACCATCCATTGCTTTGTTCCAGCACTTGGTGAGGTGGTCACTTCTTTTTGTAAATCAATACCATTTCTAGATATCAATGTTGCTTTGTTGTTGACATCAATGTCGTATGAAAATTCATCAATCAAAATCGCATCGGTGTATCTGATTCGATCACTTCCTGCAGGTGTGACATCTACAGTTGCTGACATTCCGGCACGAGCAGTTGCCGGTAAAGTTTTAGGTGTAGGAGTAATTAAAACTTTATAAGTTGGGCTGGTATCAGATCCAACTGTCGAAGTGGGCTTAATTGAAGAAATGTATCCAGAAGTTAAAGTGTCTGAAGAATTAATTGCTAATGCGATTGGCAAACCCACACTTAACTTTGTCGCTTGGGTTTCTGTGACATCAATACTAATCAGAATTTTTCCGGCACCAACAGTGGCAACTGTGCCATTGATGGCAAAACCTTGAATCCCGTTTATGGCATTTACTCGACCAGCTACAGGAGATTTAATTAGTTGAGTGTTTCCTTCGTAATTCTTCAAAGTAATTATTGATTGACCTTTAGAAACTACAGATCCTTCATTTTTATTAATCTTGCTGACAGTCCAGGTGTCACTCAAAGAAACAGGTGTTCCTGAGCTCGTTGTTGCAACCCCTGCAATTTTGGTTAACACAGCTGGTGAATCAGCATTGATGTTAAATGTGTATTCATCAACAATTGAACCAGTTGTTGAGACACTGCTTTCGATGGTTTTCGCTTCTGCTGTAGCCGTTAGATAAGTATCAACCGTATCTTTATTTGAGTTTGTGAAGTTATAAATTCCTCCACCAATTACTAAAGCCACGATGGCCACAATCGCAATATTGCGCTTACGCATTAATTCCTCATTCTGGTTCTATTTTGTCTATTTCCAAACTAACACTTTGCCAATTTCTAGGCATTTCCTACATAACCAAACAAACCTTAAAGAAGTCTGAGTATTGGCTAATACTGGGCAAAGACTTCCATAATTTCTCGATTGGCAGCTAATCCTTTTCGCTCATACTTAGTAGTTGGTCTCCAACTTGGACGAATTGAAAGCTTCGAATTAGGCAAAACTTCCAACATTTGTTGTCCGTATTCCGCCCAATCGGTGGCTGCAATAATTTCACCTCCTGGCTTTAATTTCTTGAGCATCAATTCCACAATTTCAGTTCTAAAGAGTCTTCTTTTGTTATGTCGTTTTTTTGGCCAAGGATCTGGAAAAAAAGCGAAAATGGCAGTTAAAGATTTATCTTGAACCCAGTCTCTTAAAACTTGAACTCCATCAGAGTAAGCAACTCTAATATTTGTTAATCCTTCTTTATGTGCAGTTTCAACTAAATGACTAATACTTGGACGATGAACTTCTATAGCAATAATAATTATTTCAGGATTTGCTTTAGCAAATCCAACTGTTGATTCACCACTGCCACAACCAATTTCAAACACAACTTTTTTCTCACCAAATAATTCTTTAAAATCCCAAGGACCTTCTGGTAATTCGAATTCAGAAAAGTAATTTTCTAATGCAAATATTTGATTTTTAGTAACTCGACCTCTACGGGCATGAAATGTACGGATTACTCCGGGTTCAACCCTAAGTCGCGCATTCTCAAGCATTAGACAATAATTCTATTTATGTCCATTCCTCACAAACCAGCCGCCACCGAAGCTCAACTTCATGAACTGATTGCTAACAGGTGGAGTCCTAGATCTTTTGATGATTCTCACAAATTAAGTGATGATCAAATCCATTCACTATTAGAAGCAGCACGATGGTCTCCTTCCTCTATGAATGCTCAGCCTTGGAGATTTTTAGTTGGACTTCGCGGAGATAGTAACTTTGCAGCTTTAGTTTCAAGTCTTAAAGAAAATAACTTGGAATGGGCACCAAATGCCAGTGCCATTGTTTTAGTTGCAGCTACAGGTGAAAAAGTTTCAAACATAGAAATATTTGATGCAGGATTAGCAGTGAGTGCATTAATCACTCAAGCTCAAAGCATGGGATTACACACCCATCAAATGGGTGGATTTAGTAAATCAAAAGTCAAAGAAGTGTTTTCTTTACCTGAGAATGTTGAACCAATTGTTTTAATTGGAGTGGGCAAAGTAAGTGAGCCTTCCAAATTAAGCCAAGCCTTATTGGAAAGAGAGCTTGCTCCTAGGAGTAGGAAGCCTTTAACAGAATTAATGCTTAAAGGATTGAATTGAAAAAATATATTCCTAAATGGTTGTTTCCCTCAAAAACTATTCCAGTTACACCTTGGAGATCAAATCATTATTGGAAATCAAAACCTTCTACGATTTTAATTTTAATAATTGGTTTATGGCTATTTGGAACAGGTGAAGCTTTCTTAATTGCTGCTAATGCCGGAGTTTCTCCTTGGACGGTTTTTGCTCAAGGTATTGCTGTGCAAACTGGCTTAAGTATTGGTTGGGCAACATTTGTTTCAGGTGTGGGAGTTTTAGCTTTATGGATTCCTTTAAAACAAAAACCAGGTTTAGGAACAGTTTTAAACATCATCATTATTTCTTTAGCTCTTGAAGTAATGACGGGAGTATTACCCACTCCGACATCAGGTGCATTACAAGTTATTCAAATTCTTGTTGGTATTGCCATAGTTGGATTAGGCAGTGGTTTTTATCTAACTTGTCATATGGGACCAGGTCCTAGAGATGGTCTAATGACCAGAATTCATTTAATAACAGGTTTACCTGTTGGTCGAGTGAGAATGTTTATTGAAATAACCGTTTTAACAATTGGTTGGTTACTTGGCGGTCAAGTTGGTTTAGGAACCGTTCTCTTTGGTGTGCTGATTGGTTATTCAGTAGCAACTTGGCTAAAAATTGTGGGAAAAATAACAAAGAAATAGCCTTCTTCCCTTCTTGAGGTAAGTTAAGACCAAATCATGAAAACCAAGAACTTATTCTTTTTTCTCATAACTCCAATCAGTGTTTTATTCACATTGTTCATAACCTCTTCCCTATGGAATACTCCTGCCCCGTTAATTCCTGACAGTGGTCCAATTGTTTACTTCCTAAAACCAATACTTGTTTCACTTGTATATGTACTAGGAATAAGTGTTATTGCCTTATTGATTAGTAATGGCATATTTGTTCCCTTTAAGAATAAAAATGCTCAAATTGCTGCCAGATTCTCACTTGCACTTTCTGGTGTTTCATTTGCAGCAGCAGTTTTTACTCTTACTCAAGCGCTTTCTCAACCACTTTCATTAGTGGCAAGACTTGATGTAATTGCAACTTATGGCTGGGATGTAGCAAGTGCTCGAGCACTTCTTCTTATTTCTTTAATTTCCTTAATTTCTTCTTTATTTTTACTAAAACCAAATCTTGATCGCGTTGGGGTAATTGCAGCTTTTAATGTGATTGGTTTATCTCTGCCAGGACTTCTTTCTCATGGCGGTGGAGTTTCAACTCACCAATGGGCAGTGGTTTCAGGTTTAGCTCATGGCATTGCAATTGCGCTTTGGATTTCGGGAGTAGCAGCAATATTTTTAATAGTTTCTACAAGCCAATTTACTCAAGATCAAAAGTCTTTAGCACTTCATAAGTTTGGGTATTTAGCTGGTGCTGCAGTGGTTTCACTGCTTATTAGTGGTGAAATAAATGCCTACACCAGATTCAATAATTTCTCAGAATTGTTCACTACTACGTATGGCCAGCTAATTATTTTTAAAGTAATACTTCTAGCTTCTGCTTTAATCCTGGCTTTAAACATCAGAAAGAGATTACAAACCGATATCAAGAAACTTGTCGGTCTTGAAGTGGGATTGCTGCTATTTACTCTCGGTGTTTCAGTGGTGCTTTCCTCAACTGCTTATCCAAAAACTGGAACTGCTGCGTTTACTTTGATTGAATCTGTCACTGGTTTTGCTGAACCTATAGCTTTTGATTGGGGCTATGCCCTAACTACATTTGCAATAGAACCATTTAGTTTCACTGTGGGAGTAATTGCACTTTCACTGTATATATATGGAGTATTTGCTTTAGAGAAACGTGGAGATTCTTGGCCATTAGGAAGAAGCATTGCTTGGATCGTGGCAGTGTTTTTAGGAATGTATGTAACTAATTCAATGCTTGGTCGTTATGCAATTTTGATGTTTTCAGCCCACATGACAGTTCATATGGTTTTGGCAATGTTAGTTCCAATTTTACTTCCCTTAGGAGCTCCTCTTACTTTGATTTTAAGAGTATTAACTCCAAATGAAACGGTTAAGAATAAAGATTCAGAAGTTAGAAATCTTCGTGACTGGATTGTGGCATTAATGAATTCCAGATACTTGCATACTTTGTCTCATCCAATAATTTCCTTCTTCTTATTTGCAGGTGGAACTTGGGTTTTGTATTTCTCTCCCCTGCTGACTGTTCTTATGCGAAGTCACTTGGGGCATTTATTTATGGATGCTCATTTTGTATTAGCAGGTTATTTATTCTTCTGGAATATTTTAGGAATAGATCCTTCCCCTCGAAAAGTTCCTGATGTGTTAAGACTTGGACTAGTTTTTGCAGCAGCGGTATTTCATGGCATTTTTGGTTTCATTACCTTTAGTTCTGACACTCAATTAGGTGGCGGTTGGTTTGGTGAAATTAAACCAAGTTGGCTCCAAAATCAAATCGCTGATCAACAACTAGGAGGTGGCATCGCCTGGGGCTTTGGGGAACTACCAACTATTTTTGTGTTAGCTATTTTGGTTTATCAATGGGCATCTCGGGATGAAAGACTTGCTAAACGAGTTACCGACAAAGAAATTGTTGATTACAACGAATATTTGAAGTCTTTAAATAAATAAAGTTATTCGCCGTAGAAAATCTTTTCCATAACTAATCTGGCACGTCTGGTAATTCTTCGGTAATCCTCAATTAATTGAGCATGAGATTTCTGATTGAGGGTAAAAGCAATTGCTGATAATTCATTAATATCTGTTGGGATTTGATCGTTTGCTTTAGCACGGGAAAGCATTTGTGCATTTCTAATCCAAGTAGCAAGTGTCCAAGATTCACTCAGTGATTTAGCATCTGTTTCACTGATTAGTTCAGCTTTGACGCATGCTCTTAATGCTGGCAATGTGGCAGTGATTCTTAAAGATTCATTCTTTGCTCCATGTTGCATTTGAAGCAGTTGCACAACCCATTCCACATCACTTAATCCACCGCGACCCATTTTGGTGTTGAGATTTACATCAGCCCCACGAGGCAATCTTTCAGATTCCATGCGAGCTTTGATTCTTCGCATCTCGCGTAGATTTTCTTCACTTACTCCATTTTCTGGATAACGAGTTTTATTAATACCTTGAATAAATTTCTCACCAACTGCTAAATCACCTGCGACAGGAAGTGCTCGAAGTAAAGCTTGTGCTTCCCAGGGGGCAGACCATTTTTGGTAATAAGCAAGATAGGAATCAAGAGTTCTAACAAGAGGTCCATTTTTTCCCTCAGGTCTTAAATCAGCATCAATTTCTAATGGCGGATCAACTGAAGGCTGCATTAATAATGTTCTTAAACGATTTGCAATATCTAGCGCACATTTTTCAGCTTCTTGTGGATCTGAATCTTTTTTAGGTTCATGCACAAACATCACATCAGCATCACTGCCGTAACCAAGTTCAAAACCACCAAATCGACCCATAGCAATCACGCACATGTTGGTGGAAACTTCCTTTCCACTTTCTTGTTCAACAGCTAAAATTGCACCTTTTAAAGCAGTTTCGATAACAGATGCGTAAACATTACTTAAAGCAATACCTACTCGCTCAGTAGTTAATCGGCCACTTAAATCAGCAGTTGCTGTTCTTAGTAATTCTCTTCTTCTAAAAGATCGGGCTGCTGAAACTATGTTTTCAGCAGTTTCATGTCGTGCAATAACAGCATTCATTTCGGTTTCATATTGCTCACGAGTTCTTGGTTCAAGTTCTTCTAAGTTTCCTAACATGGAAACTGCCTCTGGAGCACTCATTAATAAATCTGTGGCATATCTACTAGATGAAAGAAGTTTGGCCATTAATTCAGCAGCAGCTGATTCATCTCTTAATAACCTTAAAAACCAAGGAGTACTACCTAGGGCATCACTTAGTCTTCTAAAGGAAAGCAATGCAATATCTGGTTCAGGACCGTCTGCAAACCAAGAAAGTAAAACTGGCAACAAAGTCTTTTGAATTACCGCACGTCTAGAAACTCCTGTAGTTAAAGATTCAATGTGTCTTAATGCTGATTCTGGATCTTTATAGCCAAGGGCATTTAGTCGAGATGTTGCTTCAGAAATTGTTAAACGAGCACTTCCAGCATCAAGTCTTGCTACCGCATTAAGTAGAGGTCTATAGAAAAGCTTTTCGTGAATTCTTCTAACTTCTAATTGATGTTTTCGCCATTGCTTTTCTAAATCAGCACTTGATTCAGACATAAAGCCAAGAGATCTTCCAAGTTTTCTTAATTCACTTTCATCTTCTGGCAAAACGTGAGTTCTAGAAAGTTTTTGTAATTGAATGCGATGCTCAAGAGTTCTTAAGAATGTGTAAGCAGTTGAAAACGTGGCAGCATCTTCTCGCCCGATATAACCCCAAGTTGCCAGTTGATCAAGAGCTTCCAAAGTGTTAGGACTTCTCACCATCACATCACTTCGACCGTGCACCAGTTGAAGAAGTTGCACAGCAAATTCAACATCTCTAAGTCCACCAGGAGCTAGTTTTAGTTCTCTTTCCCCAATTCGATTATCAATGTTTTCTTCCACTCTTTTGCGCATCTTTTGCACATCATCAACAAAGTTGTCTTTGCTTGCTGCTTGCCAGACAAAAGGTGTTATTTCACCTAAATATTTATTACCAAGTGCTAAGTCTCCAGCACTAAAGCGTGCTTTTAATAATGCTTGAAATTCCCAAGTGCTAGCCCAGCGTTGATAATAAGCAACGTGTTGATCAACAGTTCTAACTAATGATCCAGCTTTTCCTTCAGGTCTAAGAGCCGCATCAACTTCCCAAATTTCTCCACCATCATTTGCCACACTTATGTATTGCATTACCTCGGTGGCAATTTTGGTGGCAGCACTAATTGCTACTTGTTCTTCAACCCCAGATGATGGTTCTGCGGTAAAAATGACGTCAACATCTGAAACGTAGTTAAGTTCTTGTCCCCCTGCTTTTCCCATGGCAATAATTGCTAACTTAATTAGTTTTGCTTGTTCTGGATTCTTTTCAATTGCTGTATTTAATGCACTTTGTAATATTGCATCGGCTGCATCAGCTAATTCTGCTGCCACATCTCGAAGTGGCCAATTGTAACAAATATCGCGGGAAGCTAGACCAAGAAGAACTTTTCTATATTCTCGAACCAGATTTGCTCTGCTGGTTTTTGAAGCTTTTGTAAAAATTTGAATTAATTCATCTTTACTGCTGGCTTTATTGATGGCATATTCTTCAAGGAAAACTAAAACATCTTCTGGATAAGTAACAAGGTGCTCACCTAGTCCGTTAGATGATCCTAAAACCTGCAGAAGTCTTAATCGAGCCTCGTCATCTTTTAAGACTTTGACTAGATTTTTATCCTGTTGATCAGCAATTCTTATCAAAAGTAATAATGCGTTATCAGGATCTGCGACTTTACTTAGATCATCAATTAATAATTCATGATTAATTTCGGCTTTTAAGGTTTTAATTAAATCAGCAGATTTACTTGGGTTACTAAAACCCGAGCGAGAGAATATTCCGGTTTCAGTTACCGGGCGTTCTGTCATTTCTGTTGTTTACCGGCGTGATCAACCACGGTGTCAGCAAAAGCAATACCTAATGCTCTCCAGGTATTTTTCATTCCTTCGCCCAGTTCATTAAATTGATTCTCTACTGAATCATCTGTTATGCCCAAAGTTTTTCTAACTTCATCTTCGCTGAGTAACCAATCACTCATGATGTTCCAGTCGGTTTCAGGATGAAATTGCAATCCCCACGCATTTTTACCTAAAACAAAAGCTTGCACTGCACAATCATCACTTGTCACCAGTAATTTGGCATTTTCTGGTAATTCCAAAATCGCATCTTGATGATATTGAGGAACTGGAATTGCAACGGGAGAATCAACTACAGCAGATAGCAGTGAATCATTTTTTGATTCAGGTAAGAACTCAACAAAACCAACACCAATTTCAGGTTTTTGAGTTTTACCAACTTTGCCACCATTTGCATCAGCTAGAAGTTGTCCACCTAAACAAACTCCAAGTGTTGGTGTTTGAGATTTAATCACGTTTCTTAATAATTCTTTTTCTTGTTTTAACCATGGCCATTGGTCTTCATCATGAACTCCGCGAGATCCACCTAAGACAATTACTCCAGCAAATTCACCTGGTTCTGTTGGGACAGTTTCACCTTTAAAAGGGTAAATAACTTCGATACCAACACCGCGTTCAAAAAGCCATTCTTCTAAATAACCAATGGGTGCATCTAATTCGTTTTGTACAACCAATACAACAGGTGGTTTATTCATGAATAAAGCCTACTTTCAATCAGTTACTTAATCTCATCCAAGCGAGCCTTAACTAAGGCAAGTATTAATTTTTGGTCAATTTTCCAGTCATTAGGAACGGCAAAGGTGTGTTTTTTAACATCATATTCTGCTAACTTCTTCCCAAACTTATCAATGACTTTTTTACTAAATGGATTGAGTAAAATGTAGTTTTTTGTGACTCCTGCTCCAATAACATAACTTTTGTCTTTTCGAAGCATCGGTTGATTCCAGGCAATAACTAGTTCAAGTTTCTTGTGCTTTGCTTGAATCAATTTATATAGAGATTTAATTGTTTTTGCTTGTTTAGGATCAATACTTTTGAAATAGTCTTTATCGTCTTTAAATTTAGAAGTTGACTTAGAACCTTTAGAAAACATCACTAAAGCATTGGCATGAGCTTGAGAAAAACCATAGTTTTCTCTTAAATGAGCAATTTGTTCTGGGTATTTTCGATCTTTAATCTTTTCTATAACCTTGAACCAATACGACATTTTTTCGCCGTATTTCTTTTCAATGGATGGAAAGTGTGAATCCCTACTTTTTCCAGTTGTGGTCATGAATTAATTATAGAACTGGTAAGTATCGATCTAGTTCCCATTGAGTTACTTGTCGGCGATATTCTTCCCATTCACTTCTCTTATTTCTAAGGAAGTAATCAAATACATGTTCTCCTAGAGTTTCAGCAACTAATTCACTTTTTTCCATAACTTTGATTGCTTCATCTAATGATGTAGGAAGTGGAGTTATTCCCAGTGCTCTTCTTTCAGCATCAGTTAATGACCACACGTCATCTTCGGCTCCTTGTGGTAATTCATAATTTTCTTCAATTCCTTTTAATCCTGCAGCTAAAAGAACTGAGTAAGCAAGATAAGGATTAGCAGCAGAATCAAGTGCTCGATATTCAATACGAGTTGATTGACCTTTTGATGGTTTATACATTGGCACTCTCACCAAAGCAGATCTGTTGTTGTGTCCCCAACAAACATAAGCTGGTGCTTCTCCACCACCGGTTAATCGTTTATATGAGTTCACATATTGGTTAGTAACAGCGGTGAATTCTGGAGCATGTTTCAAAATACCTGCGATAAAACTTCTGCCAACTTTACTTAATTGGTATTCAGCACCTGGTTCGTGAAATGCATTCTTATCTCCTTCAAACAGAGATAAATGTGTATGCATTCCTGAACCTGGTTGATCTCTAAATGGTTTAGGCATAAATGAAGCACGAACACCTTCAGAAAGGGCAACTTCTTTTACAACTAAACGAAAAGTCATGATGTTATCAGCCGTGCTTAAAGCATCGGCGTAACGCAAATCAATTTCTTGTTGACCAGGGCCTCCTTCATGATGTGAAAACTCAACTGAGATTCCCATTGATTCCAACATGGTGATGGCATTTCTTCTGAAGTCATAACCTGGACCTGATGCTGATTGATCAAAATAACCCACATGATCAATTGGTTCAGGGGATTTAACGTTTACTGCATTTTTGTCATTTTCAAATAAATAGAATTCAATTTCTGGATGAGTATAAAAAGTGAAACCCATATCAGCTGCTTTTGCCATCGTTCTTTTCAAAACCCAACGAGGATCAGCATAAGAAGGTGAACCATCAGGCATTTGAATGTCACAAAACATTCTTGCCACCCCTGGTCCTTCACTTCGCCAAGGTAGTAATTGAAATGTTGCAGGATCTGGTTTAGCTAACATGTCTGATTCATACACGCGAGAAAAACCTTGAATGGCAGAGCCATCAAAGCCAATACCTTCAGAAAACGCTGCTTCTAATTCAGCAGGGGCAACTGCAACTGATTTCAAGGAACCAATCACATCGGTGAACCATAAACGTACGAAACGAATATCGCGTTCTTCAATTGTTCTTAAGACAAAATCTGCTTGTTTATCCATGAAACCTATTGTGCCCCATGATTGTTTCTAATTTGTTACATAAAATTCAGGCATAAGTTAGCCTCGAATACACTTATACATATGGCACTCACAGTGGCTTTAGCCCAAGTTAACCCTCGAGTGGGTGATTTAAGTGGCAATGCCGCAATCGTTAGAAACTTCTCCAAAAAAGCATCTGAACTAGGAGCATCTCTAGTTGCTTTTCCAGAAATGGTTTTAACTGGTTATCCCATCGAAGATCTGTCTCTTAGAAAATCTTTTCAACAAGCTTCTAAAAAAGCTTTAACTCAATTAGCTAAAGATTTAGTTATTGATGGATTAAAAGATTTAACAGTTGTTGTTGGATATTTAGATTCCACGGGTGAAGAAGCATCTTTAGGAGTTCCTGCAGGCGGACCACAAAATACTGCAGCTGTAATTAGAAATGGTGAAGTAATTGCTAAATATGTTAAGCATCACTTACCAAACTATGGCGTATTTGATGAGTACCGTTACTTTGTGCCAGGAACAGATAATTGCTCATTTGAAGTAGAGGGCGTAAAGGTTTCCTTAGCAATTTGTGAAGACATTTGGCAAGACGGTGGACCAGTTTCCCAAATTGCTCAACTTAAATCTGATCTACTAATTGTTATCAATGGCTCTCCCTATGAATACGGCAAAGATGATTCACGTTTACAACTTGTACAAAAAAGAGCTAAGGAAGTAAATGCACCTCTTGCCTATGTGAACATGGTGGGTGGACAAGATGAGCTTGTCTTTGATGGTGACTCAATTGTGGTTAACACAGATGGATCAATTGCCAATAGGGCAAGTCAATTTGTAGAAGAAATCATCCTCTTTGAGGTAGAACCAAACAAACCAATAAGTCAATCAATGGTGAGAAAAAGAAGTGATGATCTAGAAGAAGTTTATCAAGCATTAGTTATTGGTTTAAGGGATTATGTTTTAAAGAACAATTTAGAATCTGTTGTTTTAGGAATCAGCGGTGGAATTGATTCGGCTTTAGTTGCAGCAATCGCAGTAGATGCACTGGGTGCAAATAATGTCAATGGTGTATCAATGCCAAGTCCATATTCATCAGAGCATTCAGTAAGTGATGCCCAAGATTTAGCCACAAGAACTGGTTTAAATTATCGAAGTGTGCCAATCAAACCAATGTTTGACGCCTACCAAGAATCCCTATCTTTATCCGGATTAGCTGAAGAAAACTTGCAAGCAAGACTTCGTGGAATGACTTTGATGGCGATCTCTAATCAAGAAGGTCACCTTGTTCTTGCTACTGGAAACAAAAGTGAATTAGCTGTTGGATACTCAACAATATATGGTGATGCTGTGGGTGGATTTGCACCAATCAAAGATGTACCAAAAACTTTAGTTTGGGAATTATCTAAATGGAGGAACAAACAAGAAGGAAATCCCCCAATTCCAGAAGCAAGCATCACTAAAGAACCAAGTGCAGAATTACGCCCTGGTCAACTAGATACTGATTCGCTTCCAGATTATGAAAAACTTGATCCCATGATTAATGCTTATGTAGAGCAAGATCAAGGTGCGTTTGAAATGGCAACCAAAGGTTTAGATAAGAATTTAATTGAAAAAGTACTAAAACTTATTGATCAAGCTGAATACAAAAGGCGCCAGTATCCACCTGGTACCAAGATTTCAGCTAAAGCATTTGGTCGAGATAGAAGACAGCCAATTACTAATAGTTGGCGAGAAAGTCTCTAGTAATTAACCCTTACTTGCAGTTATAGCAATATCTCTGACACAATTAAGATCTACCTAGATAAATCCGGGGACCAAGAAACTTGGCTTCGAGAGGAAAATGGTTATGACACGTATTACTGTGCGCGATCTTGCCGAATTCAAGCACTCAAAAAAGCGCTTCACAATGCTGACAAGTTATGACTCTCTGACAGCTTCTCTATTTGATGAAGCAGGTATCCCAGTTCTCTTAGTTGGAGATTCAGCAGCAAATCTTGTATTCGGGTATGACTCAACACTTCCTGTCACTGTGGAAGACATGCTTCCAATAGTTTCAGCTGTTGCTCGATCAACAAAAAATGCACTGGTGGTAGCTGATATGCCTTTTGGCTCTTACCAAACTTCTATTTCATCAGCACTTGAATCAGCAACAAAGTTTTTAAAAGCAGGAGCTCACGCTGTAAAGCTTGAAGGTGGAAAACGAGTTATTGAAACTGTAAAAGCTTTAGTGGAGGCAGGAATTCCAGTGATGGGCCATATTGGTTTAACTCCACAATCAGTAAACGTTTTTGGTGGTTACAAAGTTCAAGGACGCGGTGAAAGCGCAGATAAATTACTTCTTGATGCCAAGTCTTTAGAAGAAGCTGGTGCGTTTTCAATCGTGTTAGAAGCAATTCCAAGTGAATTAACTAAGCAAATTACTGACTCTGTTTCTATTCCTACTATTGGAATTGGTGCAGGATCAGACACCGATGCTCAAGTTATGGTTTGGCAAGACTTAGTTGGATTAACTCCTGGGCCAAAGCCTAAATTTGTAAAGAATTACCTAAACCTTCGCCAAGAAATAGAAAAAGCAGTTAAAGATTTTAGTTCTGATGTTGCCTCAGGTAAATACCCTGATAAAGAACACTCTTACGAATAACTAATCTTTCTTTCTTAGTATTTTTTCCATTGGTCGACCTTTGGCTAATTCGTCCACGATTTTGTCCATATAGCGAATTTTTTTCATCAAAGGTTCTTCAATATCTTCAATTTTTACTCCGCAAATAGTTCCTGTGATGAGTTTTGCATTTTTGTGTAGTTTGGCTTCTTTAAAGAAATCTTTAAATGTTGTTTCGCTTTTAATGTGCTTTTTTAGTGCAGCTTCACTAAATCCAGTAAGCCAAGTAATTACTTCATGTAGTTCTTTAACTGATCTACCTTTTCTTTCAATTTTCTTCACATAGTGAGGATAAACTTGAGCAAAAGGCATTGTGAAAATCTTATGCATGATTTTGCTAATCCCTAATTCTACTTCTTTAAAGTAGCAAAAACAGAATCAAAGAATTCAGCGAATTTAACTGACTCAGTCAAAGGTAACAACCAGGCTTGTTCTCCCCTGATTTTTTTAGCAAATGAATCAGCCATTAATTGATATGGATCACAGGCTGCAAAGTCTTCAACTTTTTTGCCATCTTTGTTCTCAATGATTAAAGTGCTTGGATTGTTATGGGAAACAAATGCATCATTTCCACCTGTGGAAATTGAACCTTCAGTTCCAGTTATGAATAATGTGATTTTGTCTGGAATGTTCATTGAAGTAAGAATTGTTGCTTTAACTTCCCCAATTGTGTAAGTAGCTTTTAAGGTTTCGTCACTTCCACCTGGATGCCAGGTAACTTCTGTTGCAATATCTTTTATTGGTGCAAAATCAGTTATCCACAATGGTGCAACTGCAGAATAAGGACCAAGGTCATAAAGACTTCCACCACCTAATTCAGGTACTGTTCTAATGTTTCCTGTATCAAGTCCGTCATAGGTAAAACTTGCATCAATTGCCGTAATTTTGCCAATAACACCTGAGTCAACAAGTTGTTTAATTCTTGTAGTTCGAGGATGCCATCTATTCCAACTTGCTTCCATCAATAATTTGCCTGTGCTTTCAGAAACCTTGATGGCTTCTTTTAGTTCTTGAGCATTCATAGCTATTGGTTTTTCACACAAAACATGTTTGCCCGCTTCCATAGCTTTTATTGACCAAGGAATGTGAAGTGAATTTGGAAGTGAGATATAAACTGCTTCAACTTTTGGATCATCAATTAAGTCTTGGTAATCGGTATAAAATTTTCCTGATGGCGAAAGAGCTTTTGCTCGGGTCTCATCTTTTCCTGCTACTGCATAAATTTCACCAAGTGATGAATTCATTAATGCCGGATAAAGAGCTTTCTTAGCAATTGAGCCTGCTCCAATAAAACCAAATCTAACTTTTTCCATTTATTCTTTTCCTCTACTTGTAAGCAACAACGTTTGACTTAATGGTTCCTAAACCATCAATGCCTGTTTCAACAACTTGTCCAGGTTTTAAATACTTTTCAGGTTTGTGACCCATTCCAACACCTTCCGGGGTTCCAGTGTTGATGATGTCTCCTGCTTTTAATTCCATAAATTGAGAGATGTACCAAACACAATGATCAATTCCAAAAATCATGTCACTGGTTTTTGAATCTTGTCGCTTTTCTCCATCTACTGTTGACCAAAGTCTGACATCGGTTGGATCAAATTCATCACCTGTAACAATCCAGGGACCTACTGGATTAAAGGTTGGGAAAGATTTTCCTTTTACCCATTGTCCACTTCTTTCAATTTGCCAATGACGCTCAGAAACGTCTTGAGAAATTGTGTAACCGAGTATGTGTTCTTTAGCTTTTGCAGGTGAATCTAAATAAAGTGCATCTTTACCAATTACTACACAAATTTCTACTTCATAATCTGTTTTAACCGAATTAGGTGGGATAACGATGTCATCAAATCCACCAATTACTGTATCTGGTGCTTTCATAAAAATAACTGGCTCTTTAGGAGGTTCGGCTCCTGATTCTTTAGCATGCTTGGCGTAGTTAAGTCCTACACATATTGCTTTGGTTGGTCTTGCAACTGGAGAACCTAATCTGTAATCTGCAATCTTAACTTTTGGTCTAGTTGTTAGATCAAGTTTCTTTAATTTTTCAATTGCTCCATTGGAAAGTGTTTCACGATTAAAATCAGCTACCACGTCGTCCACAAAAACAGCTTCGGTGTCACTTACAATAATGGCAGGTTTTTCAAAACCAAATTTACCTAAGCGAGCTAATTTCATGTTGAACCTTTCCTAGTTCTTATCTTAGTCTTTATGTTCTTTTTGGTTATAAACCAAATAGGGTGGTGGTTTTACCTTTGATACCTGGATGGCAAATAAATGTCATCCCAGATTGAGGATGCTTTCCCGTTTCGTTGTTATGGGCTGTAGTTATCACTAGCTGATCTAGATTTTTGCCGGCAAAAGCACATGAGGTTGTGTAAGAAACAGGCAGTCCAATTCTTTCACTGATCTTGTATTTCTCGTCATATCTTCTAACTTCAGATCCATCCCAAAAGGCGATCCACAGACCATCTTCACTATCCACACACATTCCATCAGGAATCTCATTTTCATTAAATTTGATAATTGTTCTTCTATCGGTGATTTCTTTACCGTCGTAGGAAAACGCATCAACACAATGCTCAAGAGAGTCGATGAAGTAAAAGGTTTGGTTATCCACAGACCAATCAAGTCCATTAGCCAGCGTTACTTCACTAATTATTTTCTTTATTTCACTGCCATCTTTAGATATTCGATAAAGACCACTTGCTTTGGGCACAAGATCATAAGAAAGAGTCC
>Ga0247844_1003285_pt1 | contig 24097 bp, 21 predicted proteins | sample LaCtaG_FD_192421 | JGI IMG/M metagenome (GOLD analysis project Ga0247844, IMG submission 192421) | Freshwater microbial communities from meromictic Lake La Cruz, Castile-La Mancha, Spain - LaCruzMarch201714.5m_1 | ecosystem: Environmental > Aquatic > Freshwater > Lake | place: Spain: Castile-La... | reverse complement strand
TCTGGGGAAAGTTCAGCTCTCATGTGCTTATTCTGCCTTACGCGCTCTGGGTATTGCGCACCGAATAATTTTGAGCACTCAGATATTTCTTCACATCCCCGATGCGATGCACCCCAAAGTGAAAGACGCTTGCTGCAAGCAGGGCATCGGCCCCAGCATCCAGGGCGGCGCTGAAGTCTTCCAGGGTTCCCGCCCCTCCACTTGCAATCAGTGGAACCTTTGCTACGGCTCGAACGGCCTTGATCATTCCGATGTCATATCCGGCGCGAGTTCCATCGGCATCCATTGAGTTGAGCAATATTTCACCGACTCCTAGTGCGCATGCTTTTTCAACCCAAGTAAGTGCATCGATGCCAGCACTCTGACGACCGCCATGAGTTGTTACCTCAAAACCAGATTCGGTTCGGGCCCGGCGGGCATCAATAGAAATAACGAGTACTTGCGAACCAAAACGATCTGCAATTTCAGAGATGAGTTCTGGTCTCGCAATCGCGGCAGTATTAATACTGACTTTATCTGCACCGGCACGTAGTAAGCGGTCCACATCTTCCACCGTGCGAATTCCGCCGCCTACCGTCAGTGGAATAAAAACTTGCTCCGCTGTTCGGCGCACCACATCAAGAGTTGTTTCGCGCCCGGCAACACTTGCAGAAATATCTAAGAAGGTGAGTTCATCAGCGCCCTCTTTGTTATAGAGCGCAGCCATCTCAACCGGATCACCAGCATCAACCAGATCTGTGAAGTTGACTCCCTTCACCACTCGGCCATCAGTGACATCAAGGCACGGAATGATTCGCACGGAAAGACTCATGATCGTGTCTGCTCGAGTGCTTGGGCAAGAGTGAAGGCACCGGCATAGAGCGCCTTACCCACAATCGCACCTTCCACGCCAAGTGAGTTCAGCGCCGAAAGTGCGGCGATATCTGCCAAAGATGAAATTCCACCCGATGCGACTACTGGCTTTGAAGTAACAGCACACACCTCTTTAAGTAACTCAATATTTGGTCCTTGCAGAGTTCCATCTTTAGTTACATCAGTAACCACATAGCGCGCACATCCATCACGCTCTAAGCGCTCAATAGTTTCAAAGAGATCTCCGCCTTCTTTGGTCCATCCACGTGCGGCAAGCACATGTCCGCGCACATCAAGTCCCACCGCAATCCGATCACCATGTTCGGCAATCACGCGAGCAGTCCACTCTGGATTTTCTAACGCTGCAGTTCCAAGATTGACTCGAGTACATCCAGTTGCAAGTGCTCGCGCAAGTGATTCATCATCGCGAATTCCACCGGAAAGTTCTACCTTGATATCGAGTCGGCCAACAACTTCTGCTAACTGCGCACTGTTCTCACCGATTCCGAAGGCGGCATCGAGATCCACCAGGTGTAACCATTCGGCACCGGCTGCTTGAAATTCCAGGGCAACTTCCAATGGATTTCCGTAAGCAGTCTCGGCGCTGAGTTCACCTTGGACAAGCCTGACGGCGCGACCATCTTTGACATCCACTGCTGGAAGTAGCTCTAAATAACTCATAACGTCTGCGTCCAATTCTTAATCACATGTAATCCGGCATCGGATGACTTTTCCGGGTGAAATTGGGTAGCGCTCAGCGCGCCATCTTCTATGGCGGCAATGAAATCTTCACCATGATGGGCAAGAGTAGGCATCACTCCCACCGATTCTTTTGCTGCATATGAGTGCACGAAATAAAATGATTGATTTTCAACTCCGGCAAAGAGCGTGCTACCGGCAGCAGGACGGACGGTATTCCATCCCATATGCGGCAATATCGGTGCGTTGAGTTTTTCAACAGTGGCACCCCACATTCCAACTCCCGCATGCTCGCCATGTTCAATTCCGCATGCAAAAAGTATCTGCATACCAACACAAATTCCAAGAGTTGGACGCTTTGCTGCATAACGCTCACGCACAATCTGATCTCCGCGCACCTTGAGAAGTCCTTGCATGCAGGCAGCAAATGCACCCACACCCGGAACGACTAAGCCTTCAGCATTGAGGGCGGTCTCGTAATCAGAGGTAATAAGAACTTTTTTACCAGATGTTTCAAAGGCTCGTTGTGCTGACCGAAGGTTTCCAGAGCCGTAATCGAGAATTGCAATCACGAAGCTAGAGAGATCCCTTTGTTGAAGGAATCCCTGCAACTCGTGGATCAATTGCAACGGCATCGCGTAGTGCACGTGCCACCGCTTTAAATTGCGCTTCGAAAACGTGGTGGGCGTTGCGCCCTTCAAGAACTCTCACATGCAGTGCAATTCGCGCTTCTGCAACAATGGATTCCCAAATGTGCTTACCCAGTGTGGTATCAAATGTTCCAATCAATTCCACAATTTCTGGTTGACGGTGCACTAAATATGGACGACCCGAAAGATCAACAGCTGCCTGAACCAGAACCTCATCGAGTGGAACCATCGCATCACCAAAACGTCGGATGCCAGCTTTATCACCTAGCGCCTCGCGAAGAGCCTGACCAAAAGCGAGAGAGGTATCTTCCACAGTGTGGTGTGAATCAACATCGACATCACCTGATGTCTTCACGGTGAGATTAAATCCAGAGTGTTTTCCGAGCTGTGAAAGCATGTGATCGAAGAATGGAACGCCGGTATCTACTGAGATCTCACCAGAGCCATCGAGGTTAAGTTCAACTAGAACACTCGACTCTTTCGTAGTGCGTTCAACGCGTGCTGTTCTCATATTTCTACTCCTAGACATGCCGATAGTGAATCTATAAATTTCTTATTCTCGGCCACATTGCCAATGGTGACTCTTAGGTAGCCCAATAATCCCACATCTCTAATGAGAACTCCTCTATCAAGCAGTGCCTGCCAGAGTTCCGGCGATGACTGCTCAAAACCGGTGAAGAGCAGGAAGTTTGCGCTGCTTGGCAGAACGGTGAGGCCTAATTCTTCTAACTCCTGGGCCATCTGATTTCGTGCGCTGCGAAGCTGGTCCACTGTCGCCAATAGTTCGGTGCTGAAATCAAGTGCTACCTCAGCGGCAGCTTGAGTCAGAGCGCTCAGGTGATAAGGCAAACGAACTAAAAACATGGCATCGATCACCGATGGGTGGGCAACGAGATATCCCACTCGCGCACCGGCGAATGAGAAAGCCTTGCTCATTGTGCGAATGACGACCACATGTGGATATTTCTCAATCAGAGTTACGGCAGATGCTTCATCAGAGAATTCTGCATAGGCCTCATCAACAACAAGCAATCCAGGTGAGTTGATAGCTAACTTCTCGATTTCTTCAAGGGTGACTGCAGATCCCGTTGGATTATTGGGAGTGGTAATAAATGTTAAGGAAGGCTTTGAGCTTTGAATCTGGGCAACTGCGCTATCAATATCTAGTGAGTAATCAGCTCTGCGAGAACCATTGGTCCACGCCACCTGACACACGCGCGCAATTAGGGGGTGCATCGAATAGGAAGGGGTAAAGCCGATAGCTGATCCCCCACCGAAAGCTAGGAAGAGTGATTGAATGATTTCGTTGCTGCCATTAGCAGCCCAAATATTTCTAGATGTGAAAGAGGTCGCAGATAGAGTGTTCACAAACTCTGCCAACTTGGTGCGCAGAGATAGGGCATCACGATCTGGATAGCGATTTAAGGTACTTGCAACAGTTGACACTCGTGCGGCAATTGCCTGTGCCAGTTCAGGTGATGGCGCGTATGGATTCTCATTGGTATTTAAGACCGCATCGGCAGGTAACTGCGGTGCACCGTAAGCTGAGAGCTCGCGCAGATTACCTCGTAACGGTAACCACGACGGCCAATCTTGGCTCATCATAAATTTTCCAATCGAGCAGTCATCGCTTCACCATGTGCTGGAAGATCTTCAGCTTCGGCAAGAGTAATGACGGTACTTGCAATATCTGTAAATGCTTTCTGGTCATACTCGATGAAATGTAACCCTCGTAAGAAAGTTTGCACTGAAAGTCCACTGCTGTGGCAGGCGCATCCCCCGGTGGGCAATACATGGTTAGAGCCTGCCGAGTAATCACCGAGTGATACTGGTGAGAAGCGACCGATAAATACTGCGCCAGCATTGCGAATCTGCAAAGCATCGGCACTCGCATTCTTTGTCTGAATTTCTAGGTGTTCGGCTGCATAAGCATTGACTACATCCAGACCCTGCTCGATTGAATCAACAAGTGCTATCGCCGACTGAATTCCTGATAACGCAGTTCTTATGCGCTCTGCGTGTTTCGTCTTTGCCACTCGCACCTTTAGCTCGGCAATTACATCTGCCGCAAGTGATTCTGATGTGGTCACTAATACTGCAGCGGCAATCACATCGTGTTCAGCTTGGCTAATCAGGTCTGCGGCAACTTCTGCTGCAATTGCAGTTTCATCAGCCAAGATAGCAATCTCAGTAGGACCGGCTTCTGAATCAATACCGATGATTCCGCGAAGTGCGCGCTTGGCAGCGGCGACATAAATATTTCCTGGTCCAGTGACTAAATCACATTTGGCGCAGAGATCTTTCATTCCATAGCCAAAGAGTGCAATCGCTTGCGCTCCCCCGACTGCATAAACTTCCGTGATTCCAAGGAGCACACACGTTGCAAGAATTGTTGGGTGTGGCAGGCCACCAAATTCCTTCTGTGGCGGTGAGGCAACAGCGATACTAGAAACTTTTGCAATCTGGGCTGGAATGACATTCATCATCACGCTACTTGGATAGACCGCGCGCCCGCCTGGAACATAGAGTCCCACGCGATCAACGGGGATCCATTTTTCAGTGACGATACCGCCATCGACCACAGTGGTCTTGGAATCTGTGCGAATCTGATCGTTGTGCACTATGCGAATGCGCGCGGCAGAAACTTCTAGCGCAGTGCGAACTGCCGGATCTAATTGGGCAAGTGCCTTATCTAGTGCTGATTGTGGAACTCTGATTGATGCTGGCCTTACGCCATCGAATTCTTGAGCAAGTGCAACCAGATCTGCTTCGCTACCCTCGCGAACGCGCTTTAAAATCGGTTCGACTGCAACCATTGCTTGTGCCACATCTAGCGTGGCCCGTGGCAGCAGGCGTTGATAGCCAGCCTTATCAAGGCTCTTTCCACGCAAATCAAGGGTGCGAATCACGCCCTCATTCTACTTTGTTAGCACTGCATCACGTGACGTGATTACCGATTCCTTAAATCCGGACCAGGCATTCCGGCCCCAAAATTGCTTTGAGGTCAGCGCTCAAACTTGGCGATGATGTTACTAGCGCGTCAATTTTAAGAGTGGTGGTCTTCTGCTGATCGACCACGTGCAGATGGACTTCACGTTTTCCAGGATGAGAACGCAGGATCTCTTTAATTCGCTCAACAATCGGAGGTGTGACTTGCGTTGCTGGCAAGGTGATAAGTAATGGCCCTGTTGGTGCTCCGGAAATATCTGGCATCTTCATTTCCAGGGCGGTAAATCTGACTTGTTCATCAGTGCACGAGAAGCGACCCTTAACAACTACCACTCGATCCTCGGTGAGAGAGAGTGCATATTGATTATATGTATTTGAGAAGAAGAGAACTTCAATCGCTCCTTCTAGATCTTCCACATTAACTACCGCCCATGATGCTCCTTGGCGAGAAACTTTTCGTTGAATGCCGGTGATTAATCCACCGATGGTCACAACGCCATCAGCCGGACTTTCATCGAGTAGTTCGCTAATGGTCATATCTGTGTGAGAACGAAGCACATGCTCTACCCCGAGCAGTGGGTGATCAGATACGTAGAGACCGAGCATCTCTCGTTCAAAGGTGAGTAGCGTGGACTTATCCCATTCCGTCGATGGAATCTCGATATCCATACTTGCTACTTGTGAAATTGAATCACCGCCGAATAAATCGAATTGACCAATTGCCTCCGCGCGCTTTGTTTCAATGACAGAGTCGATCGCTTCAAGATGGATAGCCATCAACCCCTTACGCGGATGGCCTAAGGAATCAAATGCACCGGCCTTAACCAAAGATTCAATGGTTTTTTTATTACACACATTGGCATCAACTTTTGCCAGGAAGTCCCCGAAGGAAGTAAATGCCCCCTTTGTAGCGCGGGCAGCTTTAATGGAGGCGACAACACCTTCTCCGACATTGCGGATAGCAGCCAATCCAAAACGGATATCCACACCACGTGGTGTGTACTCCGCATCTGATTCATTGACATCTGGCGGCAAGACTTTAATACCCATGCGCCGGCATTCCGAGAGATAGAGCGCTGACTTATCTTTATCATCGCGCACACTAGTGAGAAGCGCTGCCATATATTCAGTCGGGTAATTTGCCTTTAAGTAGGCCGTCCAGAACGAGACCACACCATAGCCGGCGCTATGGGCTCGGTTAAATGCGTAGTCAGAGAAGGGAATCAAAACTTCCCATAGCCGTTGAATCGCAACTTCGGAAAATCCGTTGGATTTCATTCCCGCTTCAAATGGAATGTATTCCTTATCTAGAATCTCTTTATTCTTCTTACCCATCGCCTTACGCAATAGATCTGCGCGACCTAAGGTAAAGCCGGCAACCTTTTGTGCAATGGCCATTACCTGCTCTTGATAAACAATCAGACCATAGGTATCGCCAAGAATTTCCTGTAGCGGAAGATTTAACTCAGGATGAATTGGTTCAACAGGTTTCCGTGAATTCTTTCGATCGGCATAGTTATTATGCGCATTCTCACCCATTGGTCCTGGGCGATAGAGTGCGATAACAGCTGAAATGTCAGCAAAGGAATCAGGGGCCATGCTGCGAAGAAGTGCTCGCATCGGGCCACCATCGAGTTGGAATACACCTAATGTGTCACCGCGCGAGAGAAGTTCGAAGGTCTTCTTATCGTGCAGCGGTAAATCTTCAAGCACGACATCAATATTTTGATTGGCTTTAATGTTAAGCAGAGCATCGTCTAATACCGAAAGGTTGCGAAGTCCCAAGAAATCCATTTTAAGCAGCCCAGTAGATTCACAAGCCCCCATATCGAACTGAGTAATAATCGCACCGTCTGCTTCGCGGCGGTGAATTGGAATTACATCTAATAAAGGCTCGCGCGAGAGAATAACGCCAGCTGCGTGCACGCCCCATTGTCGCTTCAGGCCCTCTAGACCTTTAGCAAGATCAACCACTCGCTTGGAGTCAGGATCTGTTTCATAGAGTTGTCTAAACTCCCCCGCTTCTCCGTATCTAGCGTCTTTGCTATCGAATATGCCAGTGAGTGTGATGTCTTTACCCATCACCGATGGTGGAAGTGCCTTGGTCAGTTTTTCACCGATGGCATATGGGTATCCGAGAACGCGCGTTGAATCCTTAAGTGATTGCTTTGATTTGATAGTTCCGTAGGTGATGATCTGAGCAACACGGTCTTCGCCATATTTTTCAGTTGCATAACGAATCATTTCTGAGCGACGACGTTCATCGAAGTCAAGATCGATATCGGGCATTGAGATTCGCTCTGGATTCAGAAAGCGCTCGAATAAAAGTCCATGCTCAATCGGATCAAGACCAGTAATGCCTAGTGCATAAGCCACAAGTGAACCTGCCGCAGATCCTCGTCCTGGACCAACTCTAATTCCGACCTTCTTGGCATGTGCCACAAGATCTGCAACGACGAGAAAGTAACCAGGAAAACCCATCTTGATCATGACATCGAGTTCGTAATGTAAGCGCGTGACGTGCTCTGGTGTTGCCTTACCTTTCATACGTTCATGCAATCCGCGTTCTGCTTCTTTGCGCAGCCAAGAATCTTCCGTCTCTGCTTGCGGCACAGCAAAGGCAGGCAGGAGGTTCTCATCTTCGCGTAGTTTCACATTACAACGCTCAGCGATGAGCAAGGTGTTATCGCATGACTCTGGAATCTCCTTAAAGAGTTCGCGCATCTGGGCCGGGGTTTTTAGATAGAACTCATCATTTTCAAATTTGAATCGCTTGGGATCAGCCAGCGTAGAACCAGATTGCACACAGAGCAGAGCTTCATGGGCTGCGGCATCTTCATGGAATGTGTAGTGGAGGTCGTTCGTAGCAAGTAGCGGCAAATTAAGTTCTTTGCCCAGTTTAAGTAGATCAGCTTTGACGCGAGTTTCAACATCAATGTGGTGGTCCATTACTTCTAGAAAGAAATTATTGGCACCGAAAATATCTCGATAATCACTGGCAGCACGTAGCGCCTCTTTGTAATTTCCCATACGTAGACGCGTTTGGATTTCTCCACCCGGGCAGCCCGTTGTTGCTATCAGTCCATCGGCATATCTGGAGATCAGCTCACGATCCATCCGGGGCTTGTAGTAATAACCTTCTAATGAAGCAAGGGAGGAGAGCTTGAAAAGATTTGCTAACCCCTGATTGTTCTCAGCCAAAATCGTCATATGCGTATAGGCCCCACCGCCAGAGACATCATCTTCGCCGCCATCGGCCCACTGAACGCGCTTCTTATCAAATCGTGATTCAGGTGCAACGTAGGCTTCAATTCCAATAATCGGTTTGACGCCTGCTTTAGTTGCTTGCTTATAGAAATCAAAAGCACCGAATACATTGCCGTGATCTGTCATTGCAATTGCCGGCATTTCTTGGCGAGCTACCTCATTAACGAGATCGCCAACGCGCGCGGCACCATCGAGCATCGAGTACTCGGTATGTACATGTAGATGTACAAACGAGTCTTTCGTCGATGCCCGTGAAGCTGAAAAATCTTCAGATGACATGGTGGCGCAACATTAGCGCCTAAGGCAGAACTGCCTCGGATAGCAACGCCAAAGAGGCCTGTAGGTCGGGTGGGTATGGCGCAACTAACTCAAGTGCCACACCTGTAATCGGGTGGTTAAAGCGAAGCTCTAAAGCGTGAAGCCAAGGTCGAGACATCTTCATTTTTTTACCCAACACTGGATCTGCGCCGTAAGTAGTGTCACCGACAAGTGGATGGTTTAGCGCCGAGAAATGAACTCTAATTTGATGTGTGCGCCCAGTCTCTAACTCCACCTTCACTAATGAGACAGAGCGGTAATACTCAATAACTTCATAGTGCGTGATGCTCTCTTTACCGGTTGCAACAACGGCAAAGCGATGATCTTCCTTGGGATGTCTATCAATCGGGGCATCGATAGTTCCGGAAGAGGGATCCATATGTCCTTGCACAAGTGCGTGATAAGTCTTTTCAACATCATGATCACGAAACATCTCTTTTAACTTTAAATACGCGGCATCTGTCTTGGCAATAATCATGAGTCCAGATGTGCCAGCATCGAGACGATGCACCACACCTGCGCGCTCTGCGGGGCCTGATGTCGAAATTGTAAAACCAGCAGCGATCAGTGCACCAACAACTGTGGGACCTATCCAACCTGGGCTGGGGTGAGCCGCGCAGCCAACCGGCTTATCTATGACAACGATGTCATCATCGTTATACACAACTGTAAGACCCTCAAGTGGAGTCAGTGGAATTGGGTCTTGATTAAGCGGTGCCGGCAGAAGAACTTCAATGACTTGTCCTGCGGTGACTCGATCAGATTTTTGCATAGCGCATCCATCTGATTTGATATCACCATCTTCGAGTAACTTCACTACTGATGTGCGCGAAAGACCAAGAACTCGCGTCAGGGCGCTATCAATTCGCTCGCCCGCTACGCCTTCAGGCACACTCAGCGTTCTTAACTCTCTACTCATATGTGACTACCTTACTGGTGTAATCGGTGGAACATTTCTGACGCTCAAAACGAATGCAATAGCTGCCGCAATCACGATTGCGCAGTCGGCAATGTTAAAGACCGGCCAATTCGGTAGTTCGATCCAATCAATGACATGTCCACGAAAGAAGGCTGGCTCACGAAAGGCGCGATCTGCGAGATTTCCCATGACTCCACCCAGTAGTAGTCCTGCTGTGAGCTGCCACCCTCGAGATGAAATCGCGCGAGCGAAGTAGACAATTGTTGCAACTACAACAACTGCCAAGATTGAGTACAGGAGTGTCAGGCCAGTAGCAAAGCCAAATGCTGCGCCCGGATTTTTCACCAGTGAAAGTTGTAGAAATGAACCTAGAATTTTCTTGGGTTCAACTTCTAGCGCAGAAATTGCCCATTGCTTTGTGGCAAAGTCAAAGAGCCAGATGGTCCACGCTGTGAGAAATATCCGGCGCACCTTAGCGCCGCTCTTCTTTCTGCTTGCAGATCATGCACAAAGTTGCGCGGGGGAAAACTTGTAGGCGAGGTTTGCCAATAGCGGCGCCACAATCTTCACAGAGTCCATAAGTCTTATTTTCAATTCGTTCTAGCGCACGTTCGGTCTGTAAGACCATGTCACGTGCATTACTGACCAGTGACATCTCGTGTTCACGCTCGAAAGTCTTTGTCCCGGAATCAGCTTGGTCATCTCCAGCACCTTCACCAGAATCTGAAATCAATTCATTCATCTCTTCTTCAACTCTTGTGAGTTCTTTACGATAACGCTCTAGATCTTTAGAAATCTCAGCCTTCACGATCTTAAGTTCAGCTGCACTCCATGGCGCTTCACCCGCAGCCGCAAGTACTGGCGTAGGTGCGGCCTTGATTGGCTTAAGTGGTGCAACTTTCTTTCCACTTTTCTCTGGGCGTGGTGGTGGCGGCATCACTAAGCGACGTTCTTCAATAACCGGCGCCGTTGTTGGTGCCATCACTGTTGCAACTGAAACAGTCTGTGATTTTTCATCTACCGTCAGGGTTGTCTTACCAATTTTCGATGGGAATGGGCGACCAGGTGCCTTATGTGCAGCTGCCTTCTTTGCCGAAGTTTTCTTGGCCGGCGCCTTCTTTGCTGGCGCCTTCTTTGCAGCAACTTTCTTAGCTGCAACTTTCTTGGCCGGTGCTTTCTTCGCAGCAGTCTTCTTTGCAGGCGACTTCTTGCTTGCTTTTTTCGCAGGAGCCTTCTTGGCGACAGCCTTCTTGGTCGCCTTCTTTGCTACTTTTTTACCTGGCACGCCGCGCACCCTATGCTTTTTTCTCTTCGTAACCAACTTTGCCACGCATGGTTTAGACTTAGAGTCGTAAAACCTTGCAGGAAAAGTGCGTTGAAGAGGCGATCACCTCGGGAGCACGCTGGAAGATTCGCCCCAAAAGGGCGAGGTAGAACCAGCCGATGTGAGCTAATAAAGAGGTATTGCCCGCATCATGGCGGTCAGTACAAGGCGGGTGGTACCGCGAACTGTGCGCAGTTCGTCCCTCCAAGAGTTCTTTACTTCTTGGGGGATTTTTTATGTCATCACCATTTCGCGCTATCGGCGCCCAGATTGATCTGCCCGCAATGGAGCACTCAATCCTGAAATTCTGGCGTGATAACGAAATCTTTGAAAAGAGCACCGCATTTCGCGCGGGCCAAGAACCTTGGACGTTCTATGAAGGTCCACCGACAGCCAATGGAATGCCCGGAACTCACCACATTGAAGCTCGAGTATTTAAGGATGTATTTCCTCGTTATCAAACCATGAAAGGTAGATACGTCACCCGTAAAGCAGGCTGGGATTGTCATGGCCTGCCGGTAGAAATTGCAGTGGAGAAAGAACTTGGCTTTGCAGGAAAAGGCGACATCGAAAAGTACGGAATTGCACCGTTTAACGATAAGTGTCGTGAATCAGTAACTCGACATGTTGATGCATTTACGCAGATGACCGAGCGAATGGGTTTCTGGGTTGATTTCGATGAAGCATATTGGACGATGGCACCTGAATATGTGGAATCTGTCTGGTGGAGCCTGAAAGAAATTTGGAAGAAGGGGCTGCTGGTTCAAGACCATCGAGTCGCACCTTACTGCCCACGTTGTGGAACTGGGCTCTCTGATCATGAGCTCTCGCAAGGATACGAGACTGTGGTTGATCCATCTGTCTATGTGCGCTTTCCCATCACATCGGGTGAACTTGCTGATCTAAAAGCATCGCTACTTGTTTGGACAACTACGCCTTGGACGCTGGTATCAAATACTGCAATTGCCGTGCACCCAGATGTTGATTACGTTGTAGTTAAAGCAACTGTTGATGATGTCAGTGAAGTCTTGGTAGTTGCCGAGCCACTGCTCTCTGTCGTTGCTGGTGAACACGAGATTCTCAAGACAATCAAGGGCGCCCAGCTTGAGCGCACCACATATACCCGTCCATTTACCTACGTTGATATTCCAGATTCTCACTTTGTTGTTCTAGCTACCTATGTCACAACCCAAGATGGCACCGGTCTGGTGCACCAATCCCCCGCCTTTGGCGCCGATGACTTATTGGTCTGTCGTTCCTACGGATTGCCGGTAGTAAATCCGATTGCACCAGATGGAACTTTCTTACCTGAGGTTGCAGTGGTCGGTGGCATGTTCTTTAAAGATGCTGACAAGCCATTGGTAAACGAGCTCAAAGCAAGTGGGGCGCTCTATAAGCACCAACCATATGAACATGAGTACCCACATTGCTGGCGCTGTCACACCGCGTTGATTTATTACGCACAACCTTCTTGGTATATCCGCACGACTTCCATTAAAGATGAATTGATTCGCGAAAATGCCAAGACAGATTGGCACCCAGAGACTATTAAAACCGGTCGCTACGGTGATTGGCTCAATAACAATATCGACTGGGCTCTTTCACGCAATCGCTATTGGGGAACTCCGCTACCCATTTGGCGTTGTGAAAATAAGCATGAAGTCTGCGTTGATTCCTTGAAGGAGCTAGGCGAACTTGCCGGCCAAGAGTTGAGTAACTTAGATCCACACCGCCCCTTTGTAGATGACATTTCATTTGCCTGCAGTGAGTGCGCATCGGTAATGAACCGAGTTCCCGAAGTCATCGATTGTTGGTATGACTCAGGTGCGATGCCCTTTGCGCAGTGGGGGTATCCACATAAGGCTGGCTCAGTTGAGAAGTTCAAGGCTGCCTACCCAGCAGATTTCATTTGCGAGGCTATTGATCAAACTCGCGGCTGGTTCTACACCCTGATGACAATTGGAACGCTGGTCTTTGATCAAAGTTCATATAAGAGCGTTCTCTGTCTTGGCCATATTCTTGATAAAGATGGTCGCAAGATGAGTAAGCATGTTGGCAATGTGCTGGAGCCAATGTCACTAATGGATCAACATGGCGCAGATGCGGTGCGTTGGTACATGTTGGCAGCCGGTTCACCATGGTCTGCTCGTCGCGTGGGACACGATGCGATATCTGATGTGGTCAGAAAAACTCTGCTTACCTACTGGAACACAATTTCATTCCACGCCCTCTATGCCCAAGCATCTAATTTCGAACTGTCCCAGAGCCCGGCCCTAAAGGATCGTTCACTGATGGATCGTTGGATTATCAGTGAACTTAATGCTCTGATTACTGAGGTTGACTCTGCGTATAACGATTTTGATTCACAGGCCGCCGGTAAAGTTCTGGCGCGCTTTATCGATGATTTATCTAATTGGTATGTTCGCAGATCACGTCGACGTTTCTGGGATGGCGATGTGGCAGCACTTGCCACTCTGCATGAATGCTTGGTGACCTTAACTCAACTCTTGGCGCCGATGGTCCCCTTCATCACTGAACATGCCTGGCAGGAGCTAGTGCGCGTTGCCGATACTGGCGCAGCTGATTCTGTGCACCTCACAGATTTCCCTATCTCTAATCCAAAACTTATCGATCGCTCACTCAATGCTCATGTGGCAATGACCCGTCGCGTTGTCGAACTAGGCCGCTCAGCGCGCGCTGAATCTGGAATCAAAATTCGCCAACCGCTCCAGCGCGCTTTGATCTCTGCCCAAGGTTGGGCCCGGTTGCCTGCCGATATGAAAGAGCAAATCTCTGATGAACTCAATGTGATTAACCTGGAAGATATCGCCGATGCTGATGGGGATCTGGTGGATATCTCTGTGAAGGCGAACTTCAAATCACTCGGTGCTAAATATGGAAAGGCCGTGCAAGATGTCGCCAAACTTATTGGCGCAACCGATGCCACCGCACTTGTAAAGCAGTTGCGGAGTTCTGGATCTGCAGAAGTTGGTCAGTTCGCACTCGATCTAGATGACCTAGTCATTACTGAAGTACCAAAGAGCGGATGGATGGTTGCTAGCCATGATGGTGAGAGCGTTGCCCTAGACCTTGCACTGAGCCCCGAGCTAATTGCCGCCGGTCATGTGCGCGAAGTAATTCGACTCATTCAAGAGCGCAGAAAGAGTGATGGATTTGATATCTCTGACCGGATTCAGGTCAAGTGGAGCGCACCTGCCGAAATGGTTGCAACAATTAATTCCAATATCGCACATATCTCAGATGAGGTACTCGCACTGTCCATGACGGAAGATTCCACTATTGCAACTATTGAGAGTGAACTCGGTGTCAATGTCGAGCTGAGCAAAGCTTGATAACTGTAAAGGGAATTACAGAACTATAAGAATTACTCGCTGAAGCAAGCTGAGCGCAATCAAGATCACGATAAAGGAAAGGTCTAGTGCTATTCCGCCCACGCGCAGTGGCGGTACGAAGCGTTGGACAAACTTCATCGGTGGATCGGTAACCGAATAAATCACTTCAAATATTGATGAGAGAAATGGTGATGGGCGCCAGTCGCGCTTAAACATTCTGACGTAATCGATGATGATTCGGGCAAAGAGGGCAAACTTAAATAGACCGATTACTTGCAGCAGTAATGAGGTAATCATAGAAAATAACCTCAGCTCTGGTTGAAGAAGCTTGCTTGCGCAGCGGTTTTATCTTCGTTGCTCACATTTACATTTGCAGGTGAGAGCAAGAAAACTTTGAGGCTAATTCGCTCAATGCGGCCATGAAGTCCAAAGACCAATCCACTTGAGAAATCAACAAGACGCTTGCGTTCACTCTCTTCCATGTCATCTAAATTGATGATGACCGGATTACCTTCACGGTAGTACTCGCCCACTTTGCGAGCCTCTGAATATGAACGTGGCTGCAAAGTGACAATGTTGTAATGAGCAGCTTGCTCTTCCATCATTGCCGGCTGACTTGCTGAATTGGAAACGCTATGTGAACCAAGAACTGTGACGCCTGTGCGTTCGCGTTGCGCACGTGGGGCAGCAGGACGTGATGGAACTTCTGCGATTGCGCCCTCTTGCTCGGTATCGACCAGGCCAAGGAAGCCCATCATTTTATTGAGTGCTGACATGTGAATAGGTTACCCGTGGGGCGGGCGCATCCCGAGGATTTGGCTACCCACGCGTATATGTGTCGCACCGCAATCAATGGCAATTTCAAAGTCACCCGACATTCCAGCCGATAGCGATTGTGCACCGGGAAATTCACCTTGAAAATCACGATGGATTTTTGCAACTTCAGTGAAGCCAATCCGCGCTTCGACGCCAAGTGGCAGCACACACATCAGTCCGACCAGATTCACATTCGGCAAAGTGTGTAGATGTGCGCCGAGGGCAGGTAGCTCTGAATCCCTTACTCCCCCTCGTGCCGGGTCGCCATCGAGTGAAAGCTGCAGAAAAACATCGATCTCTTTTTCAGTCACCGAATTTAGCTTCGTGGCGTGAGATGCATCATCGAGTGAATGAATGACATCTGCCCACCGTGCAATATCTCGTAGCTTGCGGCTTTGAATCTCTCCCTGAAAATGCCATCGCCCCACTACTTGAGCAGCTTTCTCCAGCCCCTCTTCATTTCGATTCTCGCCAAAATTATTGATTCCCAACTCATGCAAAATCTGCACATCAGTTACCGGATAAGTCTTTGTCACAGCGATCAGCGTGATATCAGGACGGGTAATTTTGCCCTGAACGGCCAATAGATTTGCAGCTATCTCATCGCGACGGCTCATAGCCAGACCAACCCAGCTTGTCGTCCCGTCACTCCATCTCGACGGTATGAAAAGAGTTCACTACTTTCTACGGTGCACCCACCCACAATTTCGACTGCAATCTTCTGGCCCTGAAGTACTTTGACAAGGGCAGCCGGTAAATCAAGAGCGTGGTTGCCGCGTGCACTTCTTGATGCGGCAGCAGGGTGAAGTACGGTCACCTCTGCGAAGATTTCTTCTGAAACTTCATAACACACACCACAAATTGCAGGTCCTACTACTGCTCGAATATCACGCGCTCCCATGTCTCGCATCACTTCTAGTGCGCGCAGGGTTACTCCATTCACAAGTCCCTTTCTTCCAACATGAACTGCAGCAACTGATTGCGAAGAGATGAGCAAGAGTGGAATGCAATCTGCTACTTGCACTGCCAGCGTTATGCCCAGAATTCCAGTAACCAAGGCATCGGCTGTGGGGTCTACATCACTGACATCTTCCACCACTGCTACTCGATCACCGTGGACTTGTGTCATAAAAGCCACTGGGCCAAACTCTTTAGACAACCGCGCGCGATTGGCAGTGACATGATCAGGGTCATCTCCCACATGGAAACCAAGATTTGCAGATGCAAAAGCACCGGTGCTTGCGCCTCCGGTGCGATTGGTATAGCGGTAATTCATAGTGCCGATTTCATGGCGATGAGCTTCTGGCCTACTTCATAAAATCTGGTACATCTATCTCATCTTCAGCAATCAGTTCTTCAAAGGTCACGCGCTTACGTGGACTAGATGAGTCGAGATCAAGTGCGACAGAGAGCGGATCATTAGAAGGAATGGGATCAGCTACTCCGCCTAAAGTCGATGCGTTAATAACCGGCATCTGCACCTTTGTTGGTTCTCCGCCTGCAAAACCAGCTGCAATAACAGTAATGCGAACTTCATCACCAAGTGCGTCATCAATTGTGGTTCCGAAGATGATGCGCGCTTCTGGATGCGCCGCGCTCTGTACTAATTCACATGCTTCGTTAATTTCAAAGAGACCGAGGTCAGAGCCGCCTGCAACAGAGAGGAGAACTCCCATCGCTCCATCAATTGAAGCCTCAAGAAGTGGACTTGAGATTGCTAACTCAGCAGCTCTGGTTGCTCGGTTTTCACCGCGCGCAGAACCAATTCCCATTAATGCAGATCCAGCATCAGTCATCACTGTCTTCACATCTGCAAAGTCGAGGTTAATCAAACCTGGTTGTGTGATGATCTCAGTAATTCCTTGAACACCTGAGAGCAGAACTTGATCCGCGCTCTTAAATGCATCCACTGCTGTAATGGAACGATCAGAGATGGCAAGGAGTCGATCATTTGGAATAACAATAAGAGTATCTACTTGTTCGCGAAGTAGCTCGATACCTTCATCTGCTTGACGGGAACGAATCTTTCCTTCGAATGAGAATGGTTTTGTAACAACACCAATGGTGAGCGCACCGAGATCGCGCGCAATCTTTGCAACGATGGGTGCGCCACCAGTTCCGGTGCCACCACCTTCACCAGCGGTAACGAAGACCATATCGGCGCCGCGAAGAATTTCTTCAATCTCTTCGGTGTGATCGATTGCTGCTTGTCGACCTTTTTCTGGAGCAGCGCCTGCTCCCAAACCTTTTGTTGATGTGCGACCAATATCTAACTTCACATCGGCATCACTCATTAACAAGTGTTGTGCATCTGTATTAATTGCAATGAACTCAACGCCTTTTAAACCGACATCAATCATTCGGTTAATTGCATTTACTCCACCGCCACCGATACCGACAACTTTGATGACAGCTAAGTAATTCTGTGGTGCAGCCACGTGAGTCCCCCTTGCGAACTGTAAACCTCGAGTTGAGACTTACATTTCTTCTCTTTATCTTTGCGCTGAAGGTATGGCGTTAGGTAGTAGTAATCAAAGACCGCCACGAACTATTTTCTCAACTACACATTGATACATTTTTAGCAGAAATCAATGTAAAAAAGATTGATCACTCATCGCTATTTAACAATAGGTGCATGTGCAGCCGAAAGATCTACTCTACGAAGATTCTTGTTCTCAGGCAGTTTCACCAAGGCGTTAAATACTTGAACCTTCAAGGCGTTTTTCTCGTTAGCGCCCCACTTCACCGCCAGCTCTCTGCCCTGATATGCAAGGCGCATGGAGAAGTTGGATTCATTACGTGCCGATAGGGAAATTATCCTGCTCCGAAATGTTTGTGGAAGAGAGCGAAAGAGGGCGATGGCATCGACTCCAAGGGCTGGCGTAGAGGCAGATACATAGGGCAGATCTGCTCCCTTAAATCCGGGGAGCAGAAATATCGTCCCGGTGGAGTCAATGGTTTTGCCAGCAAAGTATGCACTGGGTTTTCGAGGCTCAATTGCAATTCCCACATCGCCACTGATCCAATTCCGTGAGACTTGCACATCACGAATCCAAGTCAGCGCACTCAAGCGTTGAGCAACCGAACGCGGTTCGATGCGTGCGATTTTTTGCCCAACTAGAACACCGGATGTCATAAGAACTAATTTCTTTGATTCCACAGTTGGCGCCCCAGATATGACAATGCTCTTGGCGGTAAATACTGAAGACCATGCAAAGAGATAGATCAGACCAACAAAAATTAGCAGCAGCGTCGCTGCGATAAGTGAGAATCGATTAACTCTAGGCAAAGCGCTTGTTCAGCCCTTCGGCGATGATGGGAGCTAACGAATTAACGTCCCCGGCTCCCAGGGTGATGATTACATCTCCAGGTTTGGCTAACTCGATCATCCGCTCTGCAGCCAGTGCAAAATTTGGGATGAAGTGTCCATGTTGCATCTTCTCGGCAATCAGCTCTGCCGAAATTCCAGGGATTGGTTTCTCACTTGCGGCGTAGATTTCTAGCAACGTGACATCATCGGCCTTATCAAGTGAGGTTGCGAATTCATTGAGGAAAGCCTGGGTGCGTGAATAGCGATGTGGTTGGAAGATAACAAGCACACGTCCATCACCTGCATATCTGCGCGCCGCATCTAAGGTCACAGATATTTCAGTCGGATGGTGGCCGTAATCATCAATGATTCGAATTCCATGTTCGGTGGCTTTGAGTTCAAAGCGGCGCCCAGCGCCACGGAAACTATGAAGGCCAGCTAGCAGTTGGTGAATAGGCTCGCCCAGACTGAGCCCCATTGCAATACATGCAGCAGCGTTGAGCACATTGTGATGGCCCGGAACCTGCAACTCCAGTGTTCCCACGGTGCGACCATGCCAAATAACTCGAGCGCTGGATCCCATCGGCAGAAGTGAAATCTGATCAAGGCGAAGGTCAGCACCTTCAGCTTCGCCATAGGAGACGGTGGTGAAAGGGTGTGATTGCGCACCTAGCTTGCGAGCACCCTCATCATCGGCGCAGTAAACAAGAAATCCGCCAAGTGAAATGGTGGCAGCAAAGTTGGCGAAGGCAGTTGTTACCTCTTGCGGGGTGTGAAAGAAGTCAACGTGATCGTGCTCAATATTGGTAACAATTGCCGATAGTGGTTTGTATTCAATAAATGACCCATCAGATTCATCTGCTTCGGCCACAAAATATTGTCCTGTTCCTCTATGTGCATTGGCACCCGATGCCATCAAGGTGCCACCAATGGCAAATGATGGATCACTTCCGCATGCCTGCAAGGCAACGGTCAACATCGATGAGGTCGTGGTTTTCCCGTGTGTTCCGGCAACTGCAATGCTCTTTGTGCCCACCATGAGTTGAGCCAGTGCTTGCGCTCGGGTAAGAATTGGGATGGATCGCTCCACTGCATATGACATCTCAGGATTAGTAGATGAGATAGCCGTTGAATAGATCACCACATCAGCACCAATTACATTTTCGGCCGCATGCTGTGAATACACAGTGGCGCCCAGAGCAACCAGGGCGCTGAGCACAGTGGAATCTTTGGAATCTGAGCCACTGACGGCAATCCCATCAGAGAGGGCGATGCGTGCCAGCCCACTCATGCCAGAACCACCAATTCCAATGAAGTGAATCTTCTTACCGTGTAGGGAGTGCACTTACTTTCCTCCCGCCAGCACAAATTCCATCAGTGATGCAATCTTTGCAGCTGCCTGCATATCTTTCGCGGAGCCACTTGCTTGGCACTGGGCGCTCTTTGCCAGAAGTCGCTCGATATTTCTGATGAGCCAACTAGATGTGAACTCTCTTTGATCACAAATTTCTGCTCGAGCGCTACTGACTAACTCTGCGGCATTCAGTCGCTGTTCGCCATTACCTACTGGCAGCGGAATAAAGAGCGCAAACTTTCCTAAGGTGCCCACCTCAGCACATGTCACAGCGCCGCTTCGAGAAATAATGAGATCAGCTGCTAAATACGCTGTTGCCATATCGGAAATGTAGGGGTGAACTTGGTAGTTCTCATCCGATGACATGATTTCGGCTGAGCCACCAGCGCCATGCAAAATTTGAATTCCTCGCACTGCCAGCTCTCCTTTAGATTCAGTGATCACGCCATTGATAGCAGTCGATCCTTGAGAGCCGCCAAAGACAAATATCAGCGGCTTCTGCCCATCAAAGCCGAGGGCGGATTTAGCTGCCACTCGCGCTCCACCCCAATTTTGCTCGGCGCGTGAAAATGCCAGCGCAATATTTTCTTTCAGCGGCAGGCCCACGATAAGTGAATGCGCAAGGCAACCAGTAGTGACGGGGTAAGCAACAGCAGTGTGCTTTGTAAAAAATGCACCTAAGCGATTAGCCATACCGGGCTTGGCATTTGCTTCATGAATAACAATGGGAACGCGCCTGAGCGCTGCCGCAATGTATGCGGGCCCCGAAACATATCCACCAAATCCAACAAGGAGGTCAACACCGCGCAGATGTGTCAGGCACTGCGCAATAGATTTGATCAGCGTCAGCGGTGCCAGAATTAATGAAGGCGCGAGTGAACGTGCGATGCGAACTTTGGTGATGAGTAGCAGGTTAAATCCTGCCTCTGGAATCAGTCTCGTCTCTAGCCCAGTAGAAGTGCCCAGGAAATCGATACGGTCTTGGGGGTGTATTGATTTCCACTGACGAGCAACGGCGAGAGCAGGTTCGATATGTCCTGCGGTGCCACCACCGGCAAAGAGAATATGAGTCACTTCTGGCGCTTCTTTACAATTTCTCTTCGAACTTCAGGATCGCGCAGAGCCGCACCGGCCACAAAGCCCAGGGCACAGATTGTTGCAACGAGTGCCGAACCACCGTAGGAAACAAGCGGCAGTGTGACTCCTACGACCGGAAGAAGGCTCGTTGCCGAACCAATATTCAAAAATGATTGCACAGCAATCCACACACCGATTCCAGCACATGCATATCGAGTCATCGGATCTTGTGCGCGTAATCCAATTCTAAAAATAGAGTAAATCAAAGTTGCAATCAGTACGAGAACTCCCAGTGTCCCAACAAGTCCTAACTCTTCACCGATGACCGAGAAGATGAAATCTGTATGTGCCTCGGGAAGGTTTCCCCATTTCTGGCGGCTGCCACCGAGGCCAACTCCAAAGATTCCACCACTGGCAAGTCCGAGCAAACTGTGGGCCGGCTGCCATCCGAGATCTTTGTAATCTTCTGGTGCAAATGGATCGAGAAAGACTAAGAATCTCTGCATGCGATAGCTCGATGTTACGACAAGTGCTGCAAATATCATGGCACCAATTACGCAGATAGTGCCGAAAACTCGCAATCTGATTCCTGAAACAAATAGTAATCCAGCCAAAATCACGGCAATGACCGAGGCAGTTCCCAAGTCCCTGCCTAGCATCACTAAGAAGAGAATGAAACAGAAGGCGGGGGCAATCAGCTTCAGAACATGAGTATCAAACTTGCCACTTTGCTCTCGCCGAGCCAATTGATGGCTCGCCCATAGAATCATAAAGAATTTCGCAATTTCACTTGGCTGCACATCAAAGTATTTGAAATCAATCCAGTTCGTATTTCCATTGACTGTCCTACCAACTCCAGGAATCAGCAGAATCATCAGAATGGCAATGGAGAGGATAAATCCAAGTTTGCCGAATGCATTCCATTGCTGAGCGCTTAACTTTGCAAGATAGGCTGCTAGCGGAAGTGCTAAGAGCAAAAATAAGAATTGCCGTATAACTATAGCTAGCGCAGTTCCACGCGTATCAAGTGCATGGATTGATGAAGCAGAAAAAACCATCACTAGCCCTAAGAAACTAAGTGCGCCGGCGCTCACCAATAGCATGTATAAATGATTGACGGGTTTGGCTAAGAAAGTTTCACGTGTCTTAGTTGCCATTTTCAACTACCTTCTTAACTGCTTGGGTAAATCTATCTCCACGATCGGCGTAGGAGAGAAATTGATCCATAGACGCGCACGCAGGTGCAAGGAGAACCGTGTCCCCTGGCAACGCCTTATCGCGCGCGCTTCTGACTACCGACTCCAAAAGAGAGTTATCAGGTGCACCAATTTGATAGTTGGCAGGCGCATCAATCATGATGATTTCAATCTGTGGGGCGTGTGAACGCAACTCTGCTGCAATTAATTCACGGTCGGCGCCAATAAGAATGGCAATGCGAACCCGACTCTTGACTCGCTCGATGAGATCTCCCATTGCAGCACCCTTAGCTAACCCACCAGCAATCCAGATCACCGAAAGTGCGGACATGATTGAGGCAGCTGCTGCGTGTGGGTTTGTAGCCTTTGAATCATTAATCCAGGTAATGCGATCTTTCTCTAAAACGGTTTCAATGCGATGTCGTCCAGGCCTAAATGTCTTAATTGCCTTGCGAATCTTCTCGTGATCGATACCAGCAGTTCTGGCTAGCCCTGCAGCCGCAAGCGCATTGGAAACATTGTGCGGAACGGTAGGCAATACTTCAGCGAGTTCGCAGAACATGGCAGCTTCTTGGGCATCTGCCACAAAGGCGCGATCAACAAGGAGTTCTTCCACGATTCCGATTTCACCTGGCGCCGGAGTATCCAGTGAGAAAAATACCTTTCGCCCCTGCCAGTGCGCACTATGGGTAAATACCCGTCCATCTTCTGCATTAAGAATTGCAGTATTGCTCTTTTCTAGAAGAGAGAATTTATCTGCAGCATAGGCATCAAGGCTTCCATGCCAATCAACGTGATCTTCGGCGATATTAAGAATTGCTACCGAGACAAAATGCGCATCTTCTAACCAATGCAGCTGGAAAGATGAAAGTTCGAGAACCAGGAACTCATACTTTTCTGGGGATTCAACAGCTTCAATCACTGTTGTTCCTACATTTCCGCAGGCAAGGGCAGAAACTCCGCCAGTACGAATCATGTGCGCGGTGAGTTCTACCGTTGATGTCTTACCGTTTGTTCCGGTGAGGCCAATCCATTTTTGAGTAGGGCTTTTAAGGCTCCAGGCGAGGTCGATCTCATTAATGATGGGAACTTCTTTTTTTCGGGCAGAACTTACCAGCGGATGATCTTCGCGCCAGCCTGGAGAAAGAAGTAGTAAATCAAACTCTGAAATTTCTACATCAGCTAGTGCAAGCAGATTAAAACCTTCCAACTCTCGAACCTTTTCATCCGTGACTTTTACCTGCGCGCCACGCTTGATCAGTGCACGCGCTGCAGCAACTCCTGTGACACCTGCCCCTGCTACCAGGATGCGCTTGTCAGATAATTCGACATATAAATTCTGTGGCATAGCTACCTGGTATTTATCCAGCAACCCACTGGGTATAAAAGAGTCCAAGTCCGAGTGCCACACTCAGGCCAGCAATAATCCAGAATCGCAGCACGATCGTGACTTCTCCCCAACCCAGCAATTCGAAATGGTGTTGCAACGGAGCCATCTTAAATAAGCGCCTTCCACCAGTTGCTTTGAAGTAGATAACTTGAAGTGCAACTGAGAGCGTGATGATGACAAAGATTCCGCCAAGTGGAATTAAGAGAAGCTCTACCCGAAGTGAGGCAGCCATCCCAGCCAGAGCGCCACCGAGTGCCAGTGAGCCGGTGTCACCCATAAAGATCTTGGCCGGTGATGCATTCCACCAAAGGAATCCGGTACAGGCACCTGCAAATGCGGCAGCAAGAACTGCGAGGTCAAGTGGATCTCGAACGTTATAACAATTAGCTGTTACAGCTACCGCGCAACTTTGTCCAAACTCCCACACCCCAATAAGTATGAAGGCAAGGAAGGTCATCACAGATGCACCGCTAGCAAGACCGTCAAGGCCATCGGTGAGATTGACTCCGTTACTTGTCGCGGTCACCATAAATGCAATCCACACAACAACCAGAATCGGACCGAGTGAAATGCTGGTATCGCGCAGGGTCGAGAGATTAAGTGAGATAGGAGTCAGGCCATCT
>Ga0247844_1003282_pt1 | contig 24108 bp, 20 predicted proteins | sample LaCtaG_FD_192421 | JGI IMG/M metagenome (GOLD analysis project Ga0247844, IMG submission 192421) | Freshwater microbial communities from meromictic Lake La Cruz, Castile-La Mancha, Spain - LaCruzMarch201714.5m_1 | ecosystem: Environmental > Aquatic > Freshwater > Lake | place: Spain: Castile-La... | reverse complement strand
GCCCGCCTCGTCACGGTGGACAGCACGGCCATCGCAGCCCGGCGCGCGGGCGCAAAGAAAAATGCGGCGGCGCTCGCCTCGCCCGGGGCCGCCGCGCGCTACGGGCTCGAGGCCCTTGAAATGCCCGGGGGGGCCGGGACGGTCAACGTCACGAACTTCTTTGTGATCGCGCGGCACTCCGCGCCAACAGGGCGCCCCGACCGGACCGCACTGGTCGCCGCGCTCCGCAACGAATGCGGAAGCCTCCACCGCTTCCTTGGACCGTTTGCCCGGGAGAAAGTCAGCCTCACCCGGATCGTCTCCCGCCCGGTTCCCGGCCAGCCACAGACCTACGTCTTCTACGTCGAAATCGAGGGAGGGCAGGACCGCCCGCCCGTCGGGCGCGCACTGGCCCGCGCCACAAAAATTGCGCGCTCCCTGGACAGCCTCGGCACGTTCCCTCTCGGCAAACGGTTTTCTTCCTGACTTGTCAAACGCCCCGCCATTTGCGAAGCAGTGGCCGATGAAACATCTCCGGATATTTTTCCTTCTCGCCGCAGCCGTCCCCCTCCTCTCCCCCGCCCAGGAGACCACGATCACGGTGAAAAAAAGCGATGCCACCAGCATCCTGATCCAGCCGTTCGGCGGGGCCGAGGGCGCTTCCGCCGCCAAAGTTGTCCAGAATGACCTCGACCTCTCCGGGCTGTTCGCCATGGCGCCGGGCTCGCGGGCCAGCTTCACGATCGCGGGATCGGCCGGTGGCGGCACCCTCGAGGGAACCGTCACCGACGCCAGCGGCGGGGTCGTCCTCCGCAAATCCTACGCCGGGCCAACCCGCCGGGCCGCCCATGAATTTTCCGACGACATCGTGGAGACCATCACCGGCCAGAAGGGGATCGCCTCCTCGACGATCGCCTTCGTCGCATCGCGCACCGGGCGAAAAGAAATCTACACCGCCGACTACGACGGGGCGAATGCCAAGCAGCTCACCAAGGACGGATCCATCAGCGTTGCCCCGGCCATCACGCCGGATGCCTCGAAGCTCGCCTACACGGGCTACCAGAGCGGCTACGCGGACATCTACCTCATCGAGCTCCTCAGCGGGGCCCGCAACCGCATCATCAAGTTCCCCGGCACCAACTCCGGCGCAGCGTTTTCGCCGGATGGCGGGCGCCTCGCCTGCTCGATCAGCAAGGACGGGAACCCCGAGCTCTACGTCGTCGGGGCCAACGGTTCGGGCGCACGCCGCCTCACCCGCACGAAAGGCGTGGAATCCTCCCCCAGCTGGTCGCCGGACGGCGGCGAGATCGTCTATTCCAGCGACGAGCGCGGCGGGCCTCAGCTCTTCCGCATCGGGTCGGGAGGGGGAAGCGGACGCCTCATCTCCACCGGCTACGGGTATTGCACCGAGCCCTGCTGGTCGCCGGATGGAAAAAAAATTGCGTTCACCGTCCGCCAGGGAGGGTTTTCGATTGCGGTTCTGGACCTGGCTTCGGGGGCTGTCCGCTTGGTGGCCGAGGGCGAGGACCCGGTCTGGGGAGCCAACTCCCGCCACCTGATCTACAGCACGGGATCGTCCCTCACCCTCCTGGATACCGTCAAAGGCCGCCCCACCCCGATCATCACCGGCTTGGGAAAGGTCACCGAACCCACCTGGTCGCGCTAGCAGGAGGGAAGCCATCCGCCTGGCGGCCGATCAGTCCCGCGGAAGAGCGGGGCATGTCCGCCGCATTTCGGTGTCCTCCTTTTGGAGTCAACGTCCCGCTCGTTGCCATTTTCGGGATATTTCATCTACACAAGCGCCTCCTTCTGATTTAGGGTGCCGGGGATGCAGCCCGCTGCACGCGGGGAACCTGCTCCCGTTTCCACAACATCCACCTACACAAAAGCCATGAATGACCAAGAAATGAGCCCCGCCGGGAAATGCCCGGTCCCCCACGACACCTCCGCCGGCAAGTGCCCGGTCCTGCACGGCAGCAACACCGCCGGAAACCAGAAAATGGATTGGTGGCCGAACGCGCTCAACCTCGACATCCTCCACCAGCAGGACGTCAAGACGAACCCCATGGACCCCGGATTCGACTACCGCGAAGAGGTCAAGTCCCTGGATTTTGAAGCTCTCAAAAAGGACCTGAGCGCGCTGATGACCGACAGCCAGGCCTGGTGGCCGGCCGACTGGGGGCACTACGGCGGCCTCATGATCCGCATGTCCTGGCACGCCGCAGGAACCTATCGCACGGCCGACGGGCGCGGCGGGGCCGGCAAGGGGAACCAGCGCTTCGCCCCGCTCAACTCCTGGCCCGATAACGTCAACCTCGACAAGGCCCGCCGCCTGCTCTGGCCGATCAAGAAAAAATACGGCAACAAGATCAGCTGGGCCGACCTCATCACCCTCGCCGGCACGACCGCCTACGAGACGATGGGCCTCAAGACGTTCGGGTTCGGCTTTGGCCGCCCGGATATCTGGCACCCGGAGATCGATGTTTACTGGGGCAGCGAGAAGGAATGGCTGGCCCCGAGCGACAGCCGTTACGGCGACCTCAGCAACCCCTCAACCATGGAAAACCCACTGGCTGCCGTCCAGATGGGCCTGATTTACGTCAACCCCGAGGGCGTCAACGGCGTCCCCAACCCGCTCAAAACCGCCGGGCAGGTGCGCGAGACCTTTGCCCGCATGGCCATGAACGACGAGGAGACCGTGGCCCTCACCGCCGGCGGACACACGGTCGGCAAGTGCCACGGCAACGGACGGGCGGAAAACCTCGGACCCGCTCCCGAGGGCGCCGATCTCGAGGACCAGGGCCTGGGCTGGCTCAATAAGAAGTCCCGCGGCATCGGCCGCGACACCGTCTCCAGCGGGATCGAAGGGGCCTGGACAACCCACCCCACCAAATGGGACAACGGCTACTTTACCCTCCTCCTCAACTACGAGTGGGAGCTCAAAAAAAGCCCCGCCGGCGCATGGCAGTGGGAGCCGGTCAACATCAAGGAGGAGGATAAGCCGGTCGACGTCGAAGACCCCTCGATCCGCTACAACCCGATCATGACGGATGCCGACATGGCAATGCGCGAAGACCCCGCCTACCGCAAGATCTCCGAACGCTTCTACCACGACCCGGAATATTTTTCTGCCGTCTTCGCGCGGGCCTGGTTCAAGCTCACCCACCGCGACATGGGCCCCAAGGCCCGCTACATCGGTCCGGACGTCCCGGCCGAGGACCTCATCTGGCAGGACCCGGTTCCCGCCGGCAGCACGTCCTACGACGTGCCGGCCTTGAAGGCGAAGATCGCCGCCAGCGGGCTCTCGATCGCCGATATGGTGGCCACCGCATGGGACAGCGCGCGCACGTTCCGGGGGTCCGACCTCCGCGGCGGTGCCAACGGCGCAAGAATCCGCCTGGCTCCGCAAAAGGACTGGGAGGGCAATGAGCCCGCCCGCCTCGCCCGCGTGCTCGCCGCGCTCGAGCCCATCGCGGCCGCAGCCGGGGCAAGCCTGGCGGATACGATCGTTCTCGCCGGCAATGTCGCCGTCGAACAGGCCGCCGGCGCCGCAGGCTTCCCAGTCGAAGTGCCGTTTGCTCCCGGGCGCGGCGACGCGACCAGCGAACAAACCGACGCCCCTTCGTTCGATGTGCTGGAACCCCTGGCGGACGGCTACCGCAACTGGCTCAAGAAGGACTACGCCGTGACCGCCGAGGAACTCCTCCTGGACCGCACCCAGCTCATGGGACTCACCGCCCCCGAGATGACCGTGCTCGTCGGCGGAATGCGCGTTCTCGGAGCCAACTACGGCGGCTCCTGCCACGGGGTGCTCACCGGCCGCACCGGAGCCCTCACAAACGACTTCTTTGTCAACCTGACTGACATGTCCAACACCTGGGTCCCGGTCGCCTCAAACCTCTACGAGATCCGCGACCGCACATCGGGCCAGGCAAAATGGTCGGCCACCCGCGTCGACCTTGTGTTCGGCTCGAACTCCATCCTGCGCGCGTATTCCGAGCTCTACGCCCAGGACGACAACCGACAAAAATTCGTCAACGACTTTGTCGCCGCCTGGACGAAAGTCATGAACGCCGACCGCTTCGACATCGCATAGCCGCTCCCAGGCGGCGCCCGTGGAGGGGTCGAACGCAACCACCATGATCTCCCTGCTCATCGACGAAGTCCTCAGCGCCGCCCTGACCAGCGGGGCTTCGGACGTCATCCTCCACGCCGGGCAGCCGGTCGTGTTCCGCATCGGCGGGGCGCTCACCGTCGTGGAATCCGATCTGCCGGGCGACGCGGACCTGTCCGCCCTCTGGAATGCCTGCGGATCGCAGGGCGCCGAGCTGGACCGGGACGCCAGCCTCACCACGGACGATGGCGTCCGCTTCCGGGTCAACCTCCACCGCCAGCTCGGGGCCAGGGGGGCCGTGCTCCGCCGGATCCAGAGCCAGATCCCCGACATGGAAACCCTCGGCCTCCCGTGCGCGATTTTGCAGGAGTGGGCGGGGCGGCCGTCGGGGATTGTGATCGTGGGAGGGCCCACGGGATCCGGAAAATCCACCACGATGGCCTCGCTCCTCGAGTGGGTCAACGGATCGATGACCCTGCACATCGTCACGATCGAGGATCCCGTCGAGTTCCTCTTCACCGGCCGCATGTCGTTCTTCACCCAGCGCGAGGTCGGCATCGACACGCCAACATTTTCCGAGGGCCTGCGACGGTCCCTCCGGCAGGACCCCGATATCATCTTCCTCGGCGAGATCCGTGACGCCGAATCCGCCCAGACCGCCATCCAGGCCGCCGAGACCGGCCACCTCGTCCTCGCCACCCTCCACGCGTCCTCCGTCGCCGATGTCGTCGCCCGCCTCGAGCTCCTCTTCCCGCCGGACGAGCGTGAGGCCGTGCGCAAAACCCTTGCCGCGCAGCTCCTCGGCATCCTCTGCCAAAGGCTCATCCCAACGGAAAACGGCGGCCGCGCCCTGGCCTGCGAGTATTTTTCCAACGCCGCCTCCTCCCGCAAAATCATCGCCGAGGGCCGCATGGGCGACCTGCAGGACTTCATCGCCCGCAGCGACCAGCGCTCGGCCTGCTCGTTCGCCTCCTCCCTCCTGCGCCTCGTGCGCGAGGGGATCGTCCCCGAGGCCACCGCGCTTGAGATCTCCGACAACCCGCAGGAGTTCTCCCGCTCGCTGCGCGGGATCAGCTCCTCAACCCAAGCCACCCGAAGATAGCCCCCATGGATAACCCGTTCGACCTCGTGGACCTGCTCACCCGGACCGTCGCCGCCGGCGCCTCGGACCTCCACCTCTGCGCCGATGCCCCGCCCATGGCCCGCGTCAACGGCAGCCTCGTCGCCCTCGACGAGCGCGCCGCCACCGTCGACTTCTGCAGGGAGCTCGTCTCCGGCATCCTCACCGAAGCCCAGCGCGCCCGCCTCGAGGAGGAGTGGGAACTCGATTTTGCCATCCAGGTGGACGGCCTCGGACGCTTCCGCGCCAACGCCCACTTCAGCCGCGGAGCTCTCGAGGCCGCCTTCCGATACATCCCCTCCGCCATCCCCGACCTCGGAAGCCTCGGACACCGCCAGAGCCTCTTCGAGATCTGCGGGCGCGAGCGCGGGCTCGTCCTCGTCACCGGCATCACCGGCTCCGGAAAAAGCACGACCATGGCCGCCATGATCCAGCACATCAGCCAGCAGCGCAGCGGGGTCATCGTCACCGTCGAGGACCCGGTCGAATACGTCTTCCAAAATGCCCGGTCCCTCGTCAAGCAGCGCGAGATCGGCAGCGACACCAAGTCCTTCGGCGAGGCCCTCCGCCATTCGCTCCGCCAGGACCCCGATGTCATCCTCGTCGGCGAGATGCGCGACCCCGAAACCATCGGCGCCGCCATCACCGCCGCCGAAACCGGCCACCTCGTCATCGCCACCCTCCACACGATCGACGCCCCGAAGGCGATCGACCGCATGGTCGATGCCTTCCCCGGCGACCAGCAGCCCCAGGTCATCGCCCAGCTCGCCAACGCGCTCGAGGCCGTCGTCTCCCAGCGCCTCATCCCCACAGAAAACGGGGAGGGCCGCGTCCTCGCCACGGAAACCCTCACCGGAAATGCCGGCGTCCGCGCCTGCATCCGCGAGCGCCGCTGGGAGCAGCTCGTCGGACTCATCGAAATCGGCGCCAAGGACGGCATGCACTCGATCGATGAGGACCTCGCCGGACTCTACCTCTCCGGCGCCATCTCCAAGGAACAGGCGGTCGCCAACGGACGCGACCGCGAACGCATGGAATCCCTCATGCGCCAGGCCGCCCCAGTAAAAAAGAAGGGCCTCTTCGGATAATTTTTCTTCCATCCCCATGAGCCTGAAAACCGAACTCGAATCCATGTGCCGCCATCCGGACGGCTATTTCTACGTGCAGGACGCCACCGGGAAATATCGAACACCCATCGTCTTCCTGTGCTCGCTGTCCCCGGATCTTTTGAATGCCCGCTACGGGTTCCGGTCCACCGGCGGGCAGAAGGAATATTGGATTTACCGGACGGACTACGGCGCATCGACCGAGGAGTTTGTCTTCCGCACCTACGTGCCGGAGGGGCGGCAGGGATGGGCCACCGACTTCGAGTCCACAAAATCCTCGCAGACCCACTACTACGAAGCCAGAACCAAGGACGGCCAGATGGTCTCTCTCTGCGGCAAGCAGAAGAGGAAGGACGACGAGTCCGCGCTCTTCATCCTCCAGCCCCAGCCCGGAGCAACCTGCAAGGCCTGCGCCAAAGAGCTCGCACAGCGAAAGGGTTGACGCCTGCGCCACCCCTGCGCATGACGGCGCGCCCTACTACGACACCTGGCTCGAACATGGCCCCTATGACCCTTGGTGGGAGTGGGGCAACCTCCGCAACAAACACGCGAACGTCCAGGCCGCCGTCCTCAGCCTTTCGGGATGGCATGACGAGCCCTACGGCAGCGAGGGGGCGATCACCAACTTTTCCGGCATCGGCCGTTCGCGCGCGGGAGAGGCGGACCCGTGGAACAAGCTGATCCTCGGCCCGTGGATCCATGGGGTTGATGCGGTTGGAAAGGACGCCGTCGGCGACCGCAAGCTGGGCCCGGCCGCGAAGCGCGACGACCACCGGATCGTCCTCCCCGTCTATCCTTCCCCGGGAGGTTGAGCGGCGAACTTGCTGCCGGCGGATGGATTCCATCGCCCCGGGCCGCGTGCGGGGCCGGGGGTTTTTCCCGTGCATCCCGCATGGAGAACCACTATCAAGTGCCTCATGAAGCCCAGCGTTGATGAAGATCTGAGGGAGGCGGCCAAGTCCCTCGCCGGCCACGACGGGGTCGTGGGCGTCCAGCCGCTGCCCGGCCGCGCCGCCTTCGAAATCGCCTACGACCCGGCCTCGCTCACCCGCGAGGACCTCCGCCGGATCGCGCAGGACCACGTCCCCACGCCAGCCCTCCAAAGGCGCACGCTCCGCCTCGATGGGTCGGCCTGCGAGGCCTGCGCGATCCGGCTGGAAAAAAAGATTGCCAGCATCCCGGGCGTCCGCAAGGCGACAGCGACGTATCTTGGAAAGATCCTTTGCCTGACATTCGACGACGCAATTTCCGACGAGGCGGCGGTCATGCAGGGGGTCCGGGCGGCCGGCGCGGACGTCCGCCCCTACGAGCCTCCGCAGCCCGATGGCGGGGCGACGCTTTGGCAGAAGATTCGGGCGGGCGGGCTCAACGAGGAAATCTCGTGCGCCCTGGGGTTCGCATTTTTGATTGCCTCGCTGGTCCTCGAGCACACGGCCGGCCCGAAGGCGATCATCACGTATGCCTTTTATGCCGGAGCCTACCTGTTTTGCGGGCAGCAGGGCGTGCGCTCGGCGATCGCGTCGCTCCGGGAAAAGGTGCTCGACGTGGATGTCCTCATGGTGCTGGCGGCGATCGGGGCGGGTGTCGTGGGGCAGCCGTTCGAGGGCGCCCTCCTCCTTTTCCTCTTTTCCTTCTCCAACGTGCTCCAGAGCTACGCGCTGCAGCGCACGCAGAATGCGATCCATTCGCTGCTCAAGCTTCGACCCGACAAGGCGCTGGTGAAGAGGAACGGCCGCACCGAACTCGTCGGGGTCGGGTCGCTGGCTCCGGGCGATATCGTTGTCGTGCGGCCCGGCGAGCACATCCCGGTGGACGGCGTGATCAGCGAGGGCAGCAGCAACGTGGATGAATCGAGCCTCACCGGCGAGCCGATGCCCGTCTCGAAGTCCGTCGGGTCACCCCTCTTTGCGGGCACGCTCAACCAGAGCGGCGGCGTCGAGCTCACGGTGACCAAGAGGGCGGAGGACTCCACGCTCGCCCGCATGGTCAAGCTGGTTGAGGAGGCGCAGGCGGAAAAGTCGCGCACGCAGCGGTTCCTCGAGCAGGCCGAACAATACTACGCCACGGGCGTCATCATCTTCACCGCGCTGGTCTGGTTCATCCCTTGGCTCGTGTGGCGCGAGGCCTTTGATGTCGCCTTCTACCGCGCGATGACGGTCATGGTCGTCGCCTCGCCCTGCGCTCTGGTCATCAGCACCCCGGCCACCGTCCTCTCGGCCATCGGAGGGGCCGCGCGGCGCGGGATCCTGATCAAGGGCGGCTCCCACCTCGAGAGCACCGCCAAGATTGATATTGTCGCCTTCGACAAGACGGGAACCCTCACGGTCGGACGGCCCACGGTCACGGAGGTTGTGGACGCGGAAGGCACCCACCCGATGGGGGCCGCGCTCCCCTCCCCGCTCCGGGACCTTCTTGCCTCTGCCGCCGCCCTGGAGTCAAAGTCCGAGCACCCGCTGGCGGCGGCCATCATCAAAGGGGCGGCATCACTGGGCCTGCCTCTCCCCGAAGCCACGGACTTCCAGTCCACCCCGGGCAAGGGCGCCGAGGCGACCATCCGGGACGCGCGCATGGTGATCGGCAGCGAGCGCCTGTTTCACGAGCTCTCGGCATCCGGGATGGAACCCCTCCTCGCCGCCTGCGAGCCGCTCTCCCGGCATGGAAAAACGTGCGTCTGGGTCGGCTCCCGCGCGGGCGATTCTGTCCGGGCCCTCGCCGTCCTCGCGCTCGCCGACACGATCCGCCCCGAGGCGCTCGGCATTGCCGCCAACCTCCGCAAGCTCGGCGTGAAAAAAGTGGTGATGCTCACCGGCGATCAAAAGGCGGTCGCGCACGCGATCGCCGCCGAGGCCGGAGTGGACGAGGTCCTTGCCGAGCTCCTCCCCGAGGGCAAAGTCGCGGCGATCCGCGATCTCAAAAAGCAGGGGCGCGTGATGATGATCGGCGACGGCGTCAACGACGCCCCGGCCCTCGCGACGGCCGACCTCGGGGTCGCCATGGGCGCCGCCGGAACCGACATTGCCATGGAGACGGCGGATGTCGTCCTCATGGGCGACAAGCTGGAAAACATCCCCCTCCTCCTTGCCATCGCACGCCACTCGAAGCGCGTTCTGATCCAGAACCTGACCTTCGCCTCCGCCGTCATCATCGTCCTCCTCATCGCCGCCTTCGGAATCAACCTCCCCCTCCCCATGGGCGTGGTCGGCCACGAAGGGAGCACCGTCCTCGTCTGCCTCAACGGCCTCCGGCTCCTGATCTATCAGCCGAAGCTGTGAGCCCGCGGGCCTAGCGATACCACAGCTTTCCCGCCCGTCTCAGCCTTCCGTAAACCAGACCGGGGGCCTCCGATCCGCGCGCCTCATGCAGGCGGCGGATGAAGGTCATCGCAAAGAGGTTCAGGAAAAACAGGACGAGGAAATAGACGCTGTGCCGCTTCCAGTGGAAGGCCCCCGTGACGGCCTCATACGTGCCGATCATGTCGAGCGAAACCCCCCAGACGATCGGAGCCGCCCCCAAGCCAAGGCTCGTGATCACCGTGAAGAGCGCAAAAAAGTGGTTGCGCCCCATCTCGGGCATGGTGGCCATGACGATCCGGACGTTGGCCAGGTTGAAATTCGCCCCGGCCACACCGGACGCAAAGTTGAGGGCGGCGATCACGGGCATCGTGCAGGGGAGCACGCCGGCCGCCACAAAAAACCAGCCGAGGATGACGGCGGAGAAGAGGCCGAGCGCTCCGGCCATCACCGGCTTGCTGCCCGCGTCATCCACCAGCCGCCCCACAAACGGCAGGGTCACCAGGGCCCCGGCAAATGAGACCCCGGAGAGATACAAAACGACCGAGACCTCAAACTTTGGGAACTCCCTCAGATATTCCACCGTGAAGACCCCCAGGCTTCCGATCACCGCCATAAAAATCAGGTTGAAAACCAGCAGCTTCCGGAAGGGGGGATACGCAACGATCTCGGCCCACGGGACCGCCTGCGAGGAGAGGCGCGTCACGTCCGTGGCCACGACCTCCGGGATCTTGCGGATGCAAACCAGGCTGACCGTGGCCCCGAGCGCGCTCACCAGGAAGACCATCGCATACTCCCAATCCTCCACGTGGCCGGTCATCACTGCCGCAGAAACCACCAGAGCCAGAAGCGACCCCACGTGCATGAACAGCTGGTCCACCGAGAGGAACCTCCCCCGCGTTTTTTCCGGAATCAAAGCCGCTATCCACGGCATCCACGCCGCCGAGGCAATCCCCCGCAGCAGGTTGAACCCGAACAGCGACGCCAGGATCACAACCAGCTTCGACGCGTCATTTAAAAAAAACATCACCGGGACGGCGGTCACCACAAAAATGAAGATGGTCCGCAGGCTCCATCCCATCAGGACAAACTGCTTGTAGCCATACCTGCCCAAAAACTGCGCGGCCGGAAGCTGGAAGATCGTCATCAGCGGCGTGAACGAGGCGATGATCCCCAGAACCGTCGATGACGCGCCGACGCTCTTCGCGTAAACGATGATCGGCGCACCCAGGATGATCTGGAAAGACACCGCGTTAAAGAGGCTGAACCAGTGCGCGTTGAAGGAGCCGCGCGGGTAGTCCCCGCTCATCAGCGGAGCTGCTACTCCACGACGACCGGAGCCGTCTCAAGGATCGAGACGCTGGCCGGCCGGAAGACCGGTCCGTCCGTCTTCGGCGGCTGGATCAGGCTGCGGGCGATGAACTCGGGATTGATCGGCGCAATCAGGCTGTAGCCGCCCATGCCGTTCGGCATCATCGGCGTTCCCCACCGGTTGCGGCACACCACCTCGCTCGCAAGAACCTGCTCGCCACGCAGCGTGTGGTTGATCATCTGGGGTTCCTGAGGGGTGGAAAGCGCCCCGATAAACGAGCCGCCGGCAATGAGTAGCCAGTTCATAAAATCACTTCCTAGCGGCTTTTGCTACGGATGGAAAGAGCAAAATCGCCCTGCGAAAGGGGCGGGAGCATCTCCGTTGTATGCATATCGAAAACCAATCCATGAGGACATGGGCAGGATGCCCATGCCACGGCTTGCAATGATCGGGCATGCGCCCGTGGGCGGTGCCTGCAGGAAGCGAGGCGCCTAAGGATGAGGGATCGGGGCCCGCAGAAGCCTCCGAAGCCTTCCTCGCTCGCGCCACAGGATGACCGTCAACAGGAGCGCGGCGCTGAATACGGTTTCAGCCTCGGGAACGGCCATGGGGACCAGTTCCCCGGTTGCCAGCAACTGTGCCCCGGTATAGCCCGGGCCAATAAACTCGACCCGGGACAATTGATCCAATGTCAACCCTGAGGCATTTGAGCCGAAAAAGATGCGGCCGGCCGTGCCGCCCATGGGATCCCCAAGCCATCCCGCAATAGAGAGGATGGCCGTCGGTGACCAAAGCGCAAGGTTGCTTGCACCGAACATCAAATTGTGGACTCCTGCACCCAAGGAGATGGTGGAGTTCGCACTCAGCGTGAGAGTTCCCAGCTGCTCCGAGTATCCCGGCCCGGTGCTGAAGGTTCCCCCGGCCAGGGTCAAATTGGATGAATTGGAAATCTGATTGCTCGCCCCAAGAAGGAGGGTTCCGCCGGAATTGACCGTGAGGGAGGAGCCCGCAATCGCCGTCCCGGAACTTGCGAGTTGGAGGGTTCCTCCATTCACCGATGTGGCACCTGAGTAGGTATTGGAGCCGGTGAGCCGCAGCGTTCCGTTGCCCAGCTTCGTGGCATTGGCGGAGCCGGTGATGCTGCCGCTGACGGTCAGTGTCGAGCCCGCGTCCACGGAGACGGCCGTCGGAGCCGCGGGGACCCCGGTACCCGACCAGCCAAAGGCCAGCGGCCCGCTAAGGGTGTTGTTGCCGGACAGGCTTCGGAGTGCGCCATTGCCCCCGAATCCCGTCCCGTTGAGGAAGAGGGGCTCTGCGAGGGTGACGTTGTTGGAGACCTGCAGCGATCCGCTGGAGTAAACGTAGGTGCCTTGGTTGGTGAGGCTGCTCCCAAGGGCCGTGTTGCTCGCGGCATTGATGGCGCCGTTCGAGATGAATGTTCGGGAAAGGTAGGAATTCGCCCCGGAAAGCGTCAGCGTTGAGGTGCCGGTTTTGTTGATCCGGCTTGAGGGGGTGGGCGCGGGATTCGGATCCGGAACCCCTGTGGTGGTCATGCCCCCGGTGATTTGGCCCGCGAACGTGGAATCATAGGCCGCCCCACTCCCCAGAAATTCGAGACTGTTTCCCACCGACGTGTTCAGGCGGATCTCCCCTGTTCCAGCTGCCGAGAGGAGGCGGACATGGATGTAGTTAAACTGCTCGAGGCGTCCATCCGAGGCCACGTTGACTGCAATCGCATTGGGGACCCCCATCGAACCGCGGAGTTCCAGCACCGCAGAGTCGGCCACCCCGAGACCATCCCCGATGGCAACCACCGGCGAGCCAACGCCTCCCGGCAGGCCCCCGGCCGTCCAAGAGCGCAAGCGCCCGTCGTTGATGGCGGTTGCTCCTGTGTAAGTGCTGTTGCCGGTAAATTGCATCATGCCCGATCCCTCTTTCGTAAAACCACCGGTTCCGGTCCGGTTGCCCGAAATGGAAAGAGTACCCGATGACCCTTGGGTCACCACCAGGTTGCTATTCAGAACGATGGGGCTGCTGATGGAATGGGACCCATTGCCGATGGCATTGGTGATGGTGAACGTTGCGTTGGCGGTGCCCGCATCAAACACGAGCTGGTGGCTTGGGCTGGAGCTCGTAATGCTGTTGTTGTGGTTGTCGTCGATTTGGAGTGCACCCAAGGTGATAACCTGTCCCAGCGTGATGGTGCTGCTCGCAGTGGTGGCGTTCCCGAGGGTTGCGCTGGCATTGACGCCATTTGGAAATGTCGCTGGCGACCAGTTGGCGTTATTGTTCCAAGTCCCATTGCCAGGCGCAATCCACGTGGCATTCTGCGCCAAGAGCTGCCCGGCGGTGGCGGAGAGCCACGCGAGCATCAGGGCTGGAAGTATGCCGGGTTTCATGATGGGTTCCCCTAGTCCAGGAAGGTAAAAATGTCAATGGGACCGGGAGGTGTTCCGCCTCCCGGTTTCCGATGGCGGCCCAAGACCGAGCGAGGATGGAACGGTTGCGGCACCGTTTTTTCCTTCCCGGGGACTTTCAGGCCAGATGAAGTTTACCAACCGGACCCCAGGGACAATCCTACATTTGGAGCCATGCTCAGGCCTCCAGCAATCCCCGGAGGTAGTCGGAGGGCTCGAAATTCTCGATCAGGACCTGAACCTCCCCGTTGCGATGCATGCGGGCCTGGGTGACGAGGATCTCCGGCGTTTTGTGCGGCGCAAAAAGGATGTCGTCGTGGGTCGCGTTCAGGTGGTTCGAGAACTTGTCCGGCGTGAGAGCCCCGCCCAGATGGTCGCTGCGCCCGGTCGCAACGTGGATCGTCCCACGGATTTTTTCGTCCTGGATATCCCGCCCCGAGACCGGGAGGATCTGGGTGCCGAAGCCCAGCTCGCCGAGCTCCCCGGTGACAGGGTCGGAGGCCAGCTTGGCATTGTGCGCGGCGACCGTTTCGGCGTTCCCGCGAAGGAGGTCGGCCCGGGTGATGCGCCCGCCTTGCACGGCCATGAGCCCGATCGTGCCATCCTCGTATTTCATCGGGAAATAGCCCTCGGCCCCGGTGGGAACAAAATAGATCTCGCCGGCGGGAAGATTGGCGACGTCCGGCTCATCTCCCCGGCAGAGCCCGTGGCTCTTTTGCGCCTCCTGCCGGCCCAGATCCAGGTGCAGGGTGTGCGTCGTCCCCTCGTGCAGGAAATCGATTTCCACCCAGTCGGCTTTCGTCATCCCGAGGCGCAGCTTTTCGGCCTCGGCGCTGACGTCGTCGTAGCTGACCGCGAGCCCGGTCGTCAGGATCACATGGTTCAAACCGTGCAGCGTAGCGCCCCGAAAACCGAACTGCTTCGCAAAGGCCGTCAGCGGGGCCGTGGCCGAATAAGTCGAAATGCAGAGGATGATGTCGTAGTTCGGATAGACGTCCTTCGAGAGGCTGACGGCATGGCCGTCCGGCGAAAACGCTTCGTCGGGCAGGTCCAGGTTGCTGCCGCCTGTCACACGGTAGGCAAAAATTTCGCCTCCCCGCAGGCCGAGCTCCTCGAGGGCGCCGTTCTTCAGCCCCTCGTAAAAATGGGTGATCGCATTTCGCTGGATCGAGAGGTCCGGGTTGTTCAAAAACTCGAATCCCTTGATGTCGCACGGGTCCTCCAAGTCGATCAAAATGCAGACTTTTTGCCCTTGTTTCGGGGCAAATGTGCTCCGGAGGAGCCCCGCAAGTGAGAAGGGAGGAAACTGGCGTTCGGCAGCTTGTTGGGAGATGGTCATGGTTGTCATAGCTTACCCGTTTACGCCGCATGCGGCAACCCCGACGCACCAAAATTTACAGCAAATCCAAAAACTCCGCCGTTCCGGCCGTGATCAGGCGGCAGTCGGAGGCGAGCTGGATTCGCACAGTCTAAAGAAAATTGCCGGGGACCATGTGCCGCCGGATGGCGAGATTTTTCCAAGTGCTGGATTCTGTGGCATGGGCAGGATGGCCCCATGCCGCGGGGGCTGCCTCGGAGCTCGAAATTCAGAGCATCAGCGCCCAGCGTCCAAAGACCGTTCCGGCCGCCTCGCGCAAGGATGGCAGCACCTCCCACGCCTCCGCCCGCAGGCGGTCCGGGTCGGCCCCCGATGAAGCGAGCTCTTCCCGCGAATCCTCAACCATCTCCTCAAAAATCTCGGGCGTCATCTCCAGATGAAATTGCAGCCCGTAGAGCCCCCGACCATAGCGAAAGAGCTGGTTCGGCGTCAGCGCGGAAGATCCCAGCCGCATCCCTGCTGCGGGCAGGTCAAAGACGTCGCCGTGCCAGTGGGTCGTCACAAAATCTGTCGGCAGGTCGCACCACAGCGGGTCATACCGCGCGATCGGATCCAGGGTGACCGGAAAAAACCCGATTTCCCTCCGCGCGCCGGGCCGGACCGGTGCTCCCAGGGCTGAGGCCATGAGCTGCGCCCCAAGACAGAGCCCGAGAACCGGCTTTTCCGCATGGGCTGCCTCACGGATCAGATCGCACTCGCTTACAAGGTAAGGATATTTGTCGACCTCGTAGGCCCCTTGCGCCCCCCCGCCAATGGCCAGCCCGTGAAACTCCCCCAGCGTCTCCGGAAGGCTCTCCCCCGCATAGGGGCGCACCACCCGCATCTCGACCTGCCTCCCCCGGAGCGTCTCCTCCAGCAGCCCCGGACGGTCCATCTCTCCGTGCTGAATAAATAAAACGCGTTTGGACATCATGGCTGGTAAGCAGGGTTGAATCCACCTCAAGGAAGCGGATGGGTCTGGCGATAGCAACATTTATGCCACCACACCGCCTCCCGGGATTTTGGCGATCCCGCCGTTGACCGCCGCACCGGCCGGTGCTACTCACAACGCACACTCATGAAAGTGCATCTTTTGCAAATCCCGCAGGGGGAAACGCTTCACCTGGAGGGGGAGGAGCCTGCCGACGGCCTCGATCTCCTCGAGGCCGGGGCCGAGGCCGTCTCCCCGCTTGCCTACTCCCTCGACATCGGGTGCAGCGAGGGCGGGCTCTTTGCCACCGGACGCCTCCAGGTGCGCGTGCGCATGCGCTGCGTCAAATGCCTCGAACCGGTGGAACTCGACATCGTCGCCGACCCGTTTTCCTTCCAAACAGAACTCACCGGACGCGAACAGATAGACTTGACCCCATTTCTCCGCGAGGATATTCATCTCCTCTTGCCCCCGCATCCCAGATGCGATGCGGGAGCCGCGTGCCCTGCCGCCGATGCCATAAACCTCGGCCAACCGCTGCCGGAAATGGCCGCATCGGCATGGGACGCACTCGACAAGCTAAAAAAATAATACTGGAAGAAATTTATGGGAGTTCCCAAACGCAAAACATCGAAGATGCGGCTGCGCACGCGCAAGGCCGCCAACGCCTGGCGTGCGCCGAAGCTGAGCAAGTGCCCGCAATGCGGCGCGAGCATCCTGCCTCACATCGCCTGCCCCTCCTGCGGATACTACAACAAGCGGCAGGTTCTGACGATCGGGGCCGAGTAATCCGGCATGACGGGTTCTTCCCGCATGAATATTGCCCTCGACGCCATGGGCGGGGACTTCGCTCCGAAGCATCCCGTCGAGGGTGCCGTGGCCGCCCTCCGCGATTTCGCAGACATCTCCGTCACGTTTGTCGGCGACGAACAGGCCGTCCGCTCCGAACTCCTGCGCCATGATGCGGAGGGCCTCTCGGACCGCATCTCCTTCCTCCACACCACCCAGGTCGTGGACATGACGGACAGCGGGCTCGACAGCGTCCGCAAAAAAAAGGATTCCTCGATCAGCCGCGCGGTGGACCTTGTGAAGTCCGGCGAGGCGGACGCGGTGGTCTCCGCCGGGCACACCGGCGCCCTTGTCGCGGCCGCCACGATCAAGCTGCGAACGCTTCCCGGCATCGACCGCGCCGGACTCGCTGTCCTGATCCCCGCCGAGGGCGGGGTTTTTTTGCTCATCGACGGGGGCGCGAACCTGGATCCCTCCCCGGAGCACATCGTCGGGTTCGCGGTCATGGGCTCGATCTACTACCGCGAGCTCCTCGGATGCCCGGCCCCCCGCGTCGGGTTGCTCAATATCGGCAGCGAGGCCTGCAAGGGAACCGCCTTCGCCCAGGAGTGCCACCTCCGGCTCTCGTCGGCCCCCATCCACTTCGCCGGAAATGTCGAGGGGCACGGGATCTTCCGCAAGCCGGTCGAGGTCGTCGTCTGCGATGGCTACGTCGGCAACATCGTCCTGAAAACCATCGAGGGCCTCGCAAAATCCTTCCTCTCGTGGATGAAGGACGAGCTCAAGCGGACGCCAGTCCGCCTGCTCGGTGCCTTCCTGGCCCGCGGAGCGTTTCGCGCCATCAAGGCGCGCACCAGCACGGACGAGTATGGCGGCACCCCGCTCCTCGGCGTCAACGGCATCTGCATCAAGGCCCACGGAAACTCCTCGCCGCGCGCCCTCCGGAACGCCATCCGCGTCGCCCGCGCCGCCATCCAGCAGCGTATCAATGAGCGCATCATTGAATCCATCCAGTCACACCATGAAAAAATCTCCTCGGCCGAAAACTCCCCAGCCTAACCGCACGGTCTCGATCATCGGGACCGGCAGCTACGTGCCGGAGCGGGTCCTCACCAACGCCGACCTGGAGGCCATCGTCGATACAAACGACCAGTGGATCATCGAGCGGACGGGGATCCGCGAGCGCCGGATCGCCAAGGAGGGAGAGTTCACCAGCCACCTCGCTGCGGAGGCCGCCCGCAATGCCATGCAGAACGCCGGGGTCACTACCGAAGAAATCGACCTCATCCTTGTCGCCACGATCACCCCGGACACCCTTTTTCCATCGACTTCCTGCCATGTGCAGCGGCTCATCGGGGCGAAGAACGCCGCCTGTTTTGACGTGAATGCCGCCTGCTCCGGCTTCCTCTACTCAGTAGAGATCGCCCAGCAGTTCATCGCCAACCACACCTACAACACCGTGCTGGTGATCGGCGCAGACAAGCTCAGCTCCATCGTCAACTGGCAGGACCGCAACACGTGCGTGCTCTTCGGCGACGGGGCCGGGGCCGCCATCCTGAGGAGCCGTGAGGGATCCCACGGCGTCATCACCACCTACATGGGCAGCGACGGCAACTACGGCGACATCCTGCACATGCCCGGCGGCGGATGCGCCATCCCCATCACCAAGGAGAATGCGGACCTCAAGCTCAACACCCTCCACATGAACGGGAGGGAAACCTACAAGCAGGCGGTCACCTCGATGATCAAGGCCGCCCTGAAGGCTCTCGACGCCAGCGGCCTGACCACCGATGACCTCAAGTGCATCATCCCCCACCAGGCGAATATCCGCATCATCGAGGCGATGGCCTCGCGCCTCGACCTCCCCATGAGCAAATTTCACATGAACCTCGACCGCTACGGGAACACCTCCGCCGCCGCCGTCGCCATCGCCCTCGACGAGGCGAACCGCACCGGGCGATTCGACGTCGGCGATTACATCCTCCTCGTGGTCTTCGGCGGTGGCCTCACCTACGCCAGCTCGGTCGTCCAGTGGTAGGCGGCGGCTTGCCAAACCCTCCGCCCCCGGCGCTCCCCCGCGCCAACGTCGCTCTTGTCGGAGGATCGGACGCCGGATAATCTTTGGGCACCATGCATAAAGGCTCTCTCGCGCTTCTGCTCCATGCCCATCTTCCCTGGGTCCGCCACCCGGAGCATGACGAGTTCTTTGAGGAGGACTGGCTGTATGAGGCGATCACCGAGACCTACATTCCCCTGCTCAAAATCCTCCGCGCCCTCGCGGTCGGGAAGATCCCGGCGCGGGTGACGTTCACGATGACGCCGACGCTCTGCAGCATGCTGCGCGATCCGCTCCTCCAGTCGCGCGCCGAGCGCTACCTCGAGCGCGGGGTCGAGCTGGCGCGCAGGGAAATCGAGCGCACGGCCACCGACGCCCGCCTCAACGAGCTCGCCAAAATGTATCACGCCTCGTTTTCCTCCGGGCTGGCGTTCTACACCGGAGAGATCGGCCGCGATGTCGTGGGGGCCTTTGCCCAGCTCCAGGAGGAGGGCCTCATCGAGATCATCACGTGCGCGGCCACCCACGGGTTCCTGCCGCTCATGGAGTCGTTCCCCGAGGCGATGCGCGCCCAGATTTTTATCGGCCGGGACGACTACCGCGACTGCTTTGGGCGGGACCCGCAGGGGATCTGGCTGCCGGAGTGCGGGTATGTGCCCGGGATCGACCGGATCCTGCAGGAGGCGAACATCCGGTGGTTTGTCGTCGATGCCCACGGCCTGATGTATGGCGAGCCCCGCCCCCGCTTCGCCATCTATTCGCCGTATTTCACCCCCGCCGGGCCGGCGGTGATCGCGAGGGACCGCGAATCCAGCAAGCAGGTCTGGAGCGCCCGGGAGGGGTATCCGGGAGATCCGGCCTACCGGGATTTTTACCGCGATATCGGAAATGAGCTGCCGGAGGACTACCTGCACCAGGTGTTCCCGAATGTCGGCCACCGCAGGAACACCGGCATCAAATACCACCGCATCACGGGCTCGGACCACAAGGACATTTACAACCGGGGCTGGGCGATGGGCGCGGCCGATGCCCATGCGGGCGATTTCCTGCGCGCCCGCGAGCGCCAGATCGAGCACCTGCGCTCGATCCTGCCGGTCGAACCCCTGGTCCTCAGCCCGTTTGATGCGGAGCTCTTCGGCCACTGGTGGTTTGAAGGGCCGGAGTTCCTCGACCTCTTCCTCCGCAAGGCCGCCTTCGACCAGTCCACCTTCCGCCTCACCACCCCGAGCACCTACCTGTCGGAAAACCCGACCCTCCAGATGGTTTCGCCCTCCCCGTCGAGCTGGGGAAACAAGGGCTACTGGGAGGTCTGGCTCGACCAGTGCAACGCCTGGATCTACCCCCACCTCCATGCGGCGGCGCGCCGGATGACCGACGCCGCCCGCCTCCACGCGAAATCCCGCTCCAAGTTCGTGCGCCGGACCCTGCAGCAAATGGCGCGGGAGCTCCTCCTCGCGCAGTCGAGCGACTGGGCGTTCCTGATGAAAACCGGCACGGCCACCGACTACGCCACACGCCGCACGAAAGAGCATATCCTCCGCTTCACGAAGCTGCACGAAATGCTGGCCTCCGGGACCAGGGACCTGGCGCTCCTCTCCGCCTGCGAGGCCCGGGACAACATCTTCCCGAACATCGACTGGACCTACTACATCTGATCCTCCCCGTGCGGGCACCGTCCATCGCCTTCCTCCTCCTCTGCGCTGCTGCGGCCCCGCTGGCCCGCGCGGACGTCGAGGTGATCTTCGCCGTCCCCGAGGAGGGCCGCATCTCCCTCGGCGTCTTCGACTCCTCCGGCCGCCTCGTCCGCCGGCTCCACGCCCTGACTCCAGAGCAGGATTTCCGCGCCGGACTCAACGGGCTCATCACCTCGTGGGATGGTAAAAACGACGCCGGCAAGCCCCTCCCCCCGGGGCGCTACCACATCCGCGGATACCTCATCAGCAACGGGGTTTCCGTCGCACGCGAAGACGTCCGCCGGAACGATTTTGCGGACGATCCGGGCTTCCCCGGGCTGTCCCGCATCCTCTCTTTCTGCCTTCTGGAAAACGGGGACGTCCTGCTCCTTGGCCGCTCGGCGGATCTTCAGCCGCTGCTCGCGCGCTTCAGCCCCGGGGCTGGATTCCTCTGGACCAACCAGGCTCCGCTTGCCCCGGAGCCTCCCGACGCCCCGCGCCTGCTCCTCTCTGCGAAGAGGTTCGAGCAGCCCGCGCCGGTGCTCGGCGGTTCGGTCATCGTCACGCCCCGGCCGCAGCCGCTTCCCTCGTTCGCTCCCCTCCTCGCCGCCTCCCGCTTGTCCGCCCTCCTGATCGACCCCGCCCTGAGCGGCACGTTCTCCTTGGAGAGCGGCGCGCGCATCCACGGAACCACCACGTTCGGAGGTATGACACCCCTGGCCGCAGCGGCCAGTGATTCTGCATGGTTCGTGAGCGCTCGCTCGAGCCTCACCACGATCCCGATTGGCCTGGGCGCAACGCCCCCCTCTCACGAGCAGGTCTCGATCCCCCCGGCGGCCTTCACCGCGCTGGATGCCGACGCGACAACCCTCATCGGGGCGACGGAAGACGGAGTCTGGATCCGCCGCGAATCCTGGGCAAAGTGGCCCGGACCCGTCGGCGCGGCCAGCCTCTCTCTGGGAACGCCGGGAACGTTCTGGCTCGTGGAAAGCGACTCCTCGGTCATCGCCCAGGCAACGTTCGAGGGCGAAGTCCTTCGCTCCATGGAGCCGGCCCCCGGCGATCCGCTGCCCCAGCAGATCCGCGCCTCGCGCTCCGCAGACTCCTTCCTCGTCCTGGAGGCTTCCCCGTCGGCCCAGCGCCTCCGCGCGATGTCCCGCTCGGCCGCAGGCCAGTGGGAAATCGACTGGGAGCGCACCCTCCGCTCATCCCCCGGCGCTCCCGACAGCAAACCTCTGCAAGAGACCCGGGTCCTCCTCAAAGAAAACCCGCTGAGCGGACGCAGGGACTTCCTGCTCGTCTGCGCCGGGCTCGATGCGTCCGGCTCCGGACTCTTTTCCCCGGATGGCCTCCCCCTGGTCGCGGTGAGCTCCCGCAACGACCTGCAGCGCGCTGCGATCCACCGGGGCCCAACCCCGGATACCATCCGCTTTCTTCAGGGAAACGAAACCTCCGCCGAGGGCTTCACCATCCAGGGCCTCTCCGAAATCCTCCCCATCGACGCCGGGTCGATCGACCTTCCCTGAGAAGGCTGAGGCGCAACGCCGCCCGTGGGCAAATGCACAAGCCGTTCGGCTGCCTCTATGTATTTCCGGCGACCTGCCTACCTCGCCTTCGTCCACGGCGCGTCGGATGCATCGGCCTTCAGCGAGTTCATCACGATGTAGAGCAGGCCCTCAAGCATGGCCGGCGTCGTGCGGTAGATGTCGGTCGCTCCAGCAGGCGGCTCCCACGCCGACGCAGGCAGAGACGGCACAAACGACAGGTCCGTAATGTCAACCACCGCGCTGAAATCCTGCCGGATGACCTCGATCCGCCGCGGCGCATAGCCCGATCCCACCCAGATCCGCCCTCGAAAATCCTCCGCCTTCGTCGCCTTCGCCAGCTCCGGCATCAGGCCGGCCGTCAGGACCCGGCAGTCCTCCCCATTGACCGTCTCCACCTCCGCCACATCGGGCCGCACAATTGAAAAGAGCGCCGGCAAAAAGATCGCCTGCTGCGGGCTCACGGGCAAAAATATCGGGGTGGTGAGCTTCTGCGCCTTTTTCGGCTTCACCTTGAACTGCGACACCAGGAACTCCACCTTGCTGCCCGGCACCGCCCAGACTTCGTCCCCGTTCCGGCAGACCGTGAACTGCTCGCCCAGCACCGGGGCCTCCAGGCGGACCTTGTCGGGAAACTGGACAGCAGCCTTCAGCGTCGCACCCTTCATGCTCTCCGGCAGCCGCCCCGACACCCCCGTCAGCGTGATCGTCAGCGTCGCCGCCCGGTTCGCACTCTTCGTATCCGCCAACAGAACCCCCCAGAGCGGCTGAAAAAGTTTTCCGATCACGTCGTAGGGGTTGTCCCTCGGAGCCGACGTCTGGGCAGGGCCGGAAACAGTGGCCGCAAGAAGAAAACAAAGGGTGAGGCGTCGCATGTGGCGTCCGGTTTACCCCCAATGCCGCCAGGAAGCAAAAAGTTTTGCGTTTCTCCCGGCCCGGGCTTTGGATAGTCTTGCTCGCAATGCCATCCACTTTTCGAAGATTTTTCCGCGCATGATCGCGACCGGCCTCGTCTACGCGTTCACCGAGAGCACGATTGAGGGCAAGCTCATCCTCCTCACCCTCTTCCTCGCGTCCATCTTCAGCTGGTCGGTGATGGTCACCAAGTTCCGCCTCCTGCACTTCGCCCGACGGCAGACCGGACGCTTCTCGGCCCTCTTCCACCGCGACCGCATGCCCCTGCGCATCTACGAGCAGGGCGTCCGGTTCGACGGATCCCCGCTCTTTGAGATCTACCAGGCCGGCACCGCGGAGCTTTGCTTCCAAATGCTCGGCTCAACCGAGGTGGACGAAACCTTCCACGCCCGCCTCGATGCCGCGGACAAAATCAGCCCCGCCCAGATGCGCGCCGTCCAGGCCGCGATGGAGCGCGCCGTCGGCGAATCTGCCCTCAAGCTCGAATCCCAGATGATCGTCCTCTCCACCGCCGTCAGCGGCGGGCCGTTCCTCGGTCTCCTCGGCACCGTCTGGGGCGTCATGGACGCCTTTGCCGGCATCGCCGCAGCGGGCACCGCCAACCTCGCCGCCATGGCCCCCGGCGTCTCCGGCTCTCTCATCACGACCGTCGTCGGCCTCCTCGTCGCCATCCCCGCGATGTTCGGATACAACTTCCTCGTCACCTCCCTGCGCTCGATGCTCGTCCAAGCCGATAATTTCGCCGCCGAGCTCTCGTCCGAAATCGAACACCGCTACGTCGAGCACGGCTTCCGCGAAGCCCGCCGCTCGCTGCACTGACGCCATGCGACGCTACTCGTCCAGACACAACCTGCAGACGCTCACCGAGTTGAACGTCACCCCCCTCCTCGACCTCGCGTTCGTCCTCCTCATCATTTTCATGATCACGACGCCGCTCATCGAAAACAGCCTTGACCTCGTCGTCCCCACCAGCTCGACGGCTACAACCTCCGTCAACCCCTCGGAAGTCATCACCATCGCCATCGACCGGAACGACACCCTGAAGCTCAACAACGAGCCCGTCTCCCCGACCGACCTCGAGGGCCGCCTCGCCGCCCTCCACGCCGCCAACCCCAATACCGCTGTCGTCGTCCGCCCCGATAAGGATCTCGCCGTCCAAAAATTTGTTGCCGTCATGGACATCCTCCAGCGCACCGGCATCTCCAAGGTCGGCGTCATGACCCACCCCGAGGACGCCGCCAAACCCTGAACATGGACGACCCGCGATTCCGGCGGAACTTTGCCCTCGTCGCCGCCGCGCATATCCTCGCCCTCACCGCCTTCTTTTTCTTCGCCCATCGCGAAGTCAAAAAGCCCGCTGGCGAGGTCGTCTGGATGAGCCCCGGAGCCTTCTCTGCCGCCCAGAATGATCCTCAGCCGGATCCCGAGCCAATCGCGGATCCCACGCCCGAACCCACGCCCGAACCCACGCCCGAACCCACGCCCGAACCCACGCCCGAACCCAC
>Ga0247844_1003278_pt1 | contig 24135 bp, 22 predicted proteins | sample LaCtaG_FD_192421 | JGI IMG/M metagenome (GOLD analysis project Ga0247844, IMG submission 192421) | Freshwater microbial communities from meromictic Lake La Cruz, Castile-La Mancha, Spain - LaCruzMarch201714.5m_1 | ecosystem: Environmental > Aquatic > Freshwater > Lake | place: Spain: Castile-La... | reverse complement strand
GAGAGAAACACAAGACAAATACTTCTATGATGTTCTTCTTCTCTCAAAACACTTTTAAATAAAACATATTCGAGAGAAACACAAGACAAATACTTCTATGATGTTCTTCTTCTCTCAAAACACTTTTAAATAAAACATATTCGAGAGAAACACAAGACAAATACTTCTATGATGCATGTTTTTTGCTTCGCTAATCAAAGACATTAAAAAATACAAGGTTAATAAGCGAAGCGGAGAGAAAAAGTTAAGTAAAAATGTTGAAGACATAAATATATATGAAATTTTGTATTGTTGTTGCAAGATACAACGAATCTTTAGAATGGACTGAACAATTTTCAAATGTAATTGTTTATAACAAAGGAGACGCTATAGAAGGCAAACAAATTTTTTTGAATAATGTCGGTAGAGAGGGTCATACATATTATAAACATATTTATCATAATTATGATAATTTGGCGGATTACACAATTTTTTTACAAGGAAACCCATTTGATCATTCACCCAATATAATATCAAATTTAAAAAAATATATTGATAATGAGAATTTAAGTATTGATTTTGAGTTTTTAAGCGAAAACATTATAAGTTGTAATTTAACTGGTTGTTTTTATGATGAAAGTTTGCCATTGAAAGAAACTTACGAAAAATTATTCGACGAAAGAAAGGAAAATTTAGAATTCCAATTTGGAGCAGGCGCTCAATTTATTGTGTCAAAGAAAAAAATTTTACAAAGACCCAAGGAGTTTTACTTAAAAATTATTGAAATGTTAGAAAAAGATATATGTCCCATGGAAGGATTTGTTATTGAGAGATTTCATAAAATAATATTCAATTAAACCGCCGAAATGGATTTCATATAATAATTTCTCTCAAACAAACTCAATAGTATTCAATTTCCAAACAAAAGGAAAAGTCCAACCCATTCAAATGAATAGAATTCCCAAACTCATTCACCAATTCCACCCGCAACTTTTGCAAATCCACCGAATTGTAGGTTCTTTTGTCCGACACAAGAGTGCCATTTTTCTCATTGGGAACAAAAATTGTATCGGCGAATTTATAAGACGGCAGCGGAAACAGAGAGGTGTTTATCCTGCAAATGATGTTTTTATTGATGATGCTTCGATACAGAGGAGAAACAAAAGTGTTGTCGTTGGTCGTTTGAGTGAATTCGTCCAACACCAAAAACATATATTTGAATCCATTCATGTCCAAAAAGGCTTCCGACACAATAGTGGTATTGGCAGCCGTGAAAGTATAACTGGCTAAACGAAATCCAAGCATCCAACCTATTTTGTTTTTCAATTCCAATTTATCGTATTGCCCCGTGGTTGAGACCGCAAATTGCATCGTCATGCTTGTTATGCTTCCCGAAGGAGTGAAAACAAAACGAGAAGAATTGGTATTGTAAGAACTATACGTGATAATACTGTTGCCACTCAAATCCTGCAATATGGGATGAGAACCGAAATAACTCGCTATGGTGTTGGTGGAACTGGCACTATAAAATCCATCGGCAATTGTATAGACGGTTTCTGTGCCCAGATTGTCGGTGAATAATATGGTGTTGTTGTTGAGCGCCGAAGAAACATTGTAATAACTAAAGGGGATTTCGGCGTTGGTGACCTTGAGGGATTTCACTTTACTGATGCGTTGGGGCAAAGTGATGACAATGCTCGAATTCAAGACCGAATCGTAATCGTCCCGAAAACGAGTGTCGATGCTGTAATATTTTTTTTTGGGGGGAACAGAACCCCCCGTCATCACCATATGACTTCCGTATTGATTCACAACGGGTTCATTGAACAAGGGATTTCCATTGTATTCCATTGTTATTATACAATAATGGCATACATTATTTGAATGACCCACACGAATAACAGGATTCGCCATGAGCATTGTTCAAAAAATTGTTTTTCAAAAGAGTGGTTTTGGAGGCGGTTATTTTGGGGGCGGGTTGAACGATTCTCGTCGTCATGAGCGGAACGGGAGCAATCGGTCGTATAGTGCTAAAATTCATTTTCATGATGAAATATAGAAAGAATAAAAAGGAGTTGTTATACTGTTGATTTTCCCCAACAATTTAAACTTTCGTTTCCCACGATTTCTTTGTTTAAATAGCAATCAACAGAAGCCATTTTTAATAAATTCAAATAAGGCATATTTTTGTCATTTTTACGAACAATTCTTTCATATTTTTCAATATCTTTGTTAAGCGTAGCCGTTGCCGTATCTTGAGGGTGCGTTGCAATATACAATATTGGCGTAACGAATTTAAACTCGGGAGTAACATCTTTTTCGTCGTGTGTGCAATTGCGTATGGCTCGTCCAATGATTTGATACAAACGGGACATGTTAGGCGGAATTTGCAATAAATGCACAAAATTTACTCTTTTTAAAGTAATTCCTTCCGCTGCTGCACTGTTTAAAATAACCACATTGAATTTGGATTTCACGAGTTCTTTGTTGAAATTATTAATCATTATTTGTTTGTCTGTGTCGGAAACTCGCAATTGCCCTTCACCCTTATAATATTTTACAAAAGAATCATTTTCGGGCGACATGAAGCCATCCACTGCAGCGTCAATGTCTGCAACAGTTTCTATAGTGTTTTTCATTTCGGCTTTTTTTGCTTCTGTCATTGCTGCCAACCTTTCACTAAATTTCGTGGGTGCAATTTCTTCTTTTGTGGAAATAGTTTTTCCTTTGCCCGTCAAAAACATGTAATAATATTTATCGGCATTAGGTTTTTGTCCAATTCCCATGTATTCACTATACCCCATATATTGACGCAATGCACGAGCCAAAATAACATTGACACGACGACTTTCACAATAAATAATGTGTTTTTTATCTTTATTTTGTTCAATGTGTCTGCATATTTCGTATATTTTGGAACTGTATTTTTTCATTTCTTCATTGGATGCAATAAAGGTATTTTCTGCATCCTTAACCATGTCATTGTATGATTTTAAATAAACATCATAAAAATGCTTCGTCTCATGGATGCGTTTCATTACGGTCTCTGTATTAAAAAATGCAGTTTCTTCGAAACGCCTTTTTTTGGTTAATGCAGCAGGGTTTTTATCTGTTGCCCCCATCTCCATATTAGCGACAGGGTCGTCCAATGGAACAGTAAAATCATAGGATATTGAATTAAATCCATTCAAATATTCATTTATTTCTTTTTTGGTTCGCAATTGTTCTTGCAACTCCTTTATTTTTGTTTTTTTTGCATATTGTTCGTCTGACATAATACATTCTTTGATGGAAAACAATGGCTTTCCGTCATTGTTGAATCCTTGTTTGAGTCCATCCAATAAAATGACAGGTGGCAATAATTTTTGTATATTGCCAAAATACGAAATCAAAGTGTAAATTTTACGTTTGAATTCATCTGCTTTTTTAATAACTGTGTTTGTTAAAATGGTTTGAATGTTTTTGGCTCGTGCATCATTGGATTCATTGTAGGAATAGGTATAGGGGGTGGGCAAGGGTTCTGTTCCATATTCTTCATCAAATGTCGTCAAGTTGAAAATTTCTCGCCCACTTAATAAATTAAAAAGAACCGCCAATTCTTTTTTTTCTGATACAATGGGTGTTCCACTCAAACACATTATTTTTAAATTAAGCGGTTCAAACAGGGACAATATTTTATTGTATATATTTGCGAAAACTTTGTCATTTCCTTGCCAATTGGCACCTCCACCGTTGGTAAGGGCATTCGTCATTTTGGAAATTAATAATTGAGATTCATCAATAATGATGAGTGAATTGGGGATAAATATTTTTTTCCAATCCTCTCTTTTTACATTCAAATCACCATTGGAACTAAAATAACGGTAAAAAAACTGTTGATTACCATTTTCATCCACGTCCATGGGTTCAGTTGCTCTTGATAAAACAGGTTTTAAATAGGGATATTTAATGTGGTTTTTATTTTTTCTTACGGTTTTACGGTGTTCATGTATATTGATAAAACGTCTTATCGTTTGTTGTCGTAATTGTTTTGTTGAAAAAACATTGGGTTTGGGTCGTTTTTTTGTATGACTTTGTTTTTCTGTATTCGCTGAAAAACTACGTTTTGTTCCACATCCATTCAAATCAACCGACACAGATGCAGTTGCTGACTTTGAATCATTAGCCCGTTGAATTTCCTTTACCTTTAAAAGTTCATTTTTATAATTTCCCAAAAGAGATGCGGGAGAAATAATAATGACGGGTCTGTTGTTTTGCAAAGACGTATAAATGGATGTCAGTGTTTTCCCTGAACCGAGTCCATGCCACAATACAACCCCACGAAAGGGGGTAATGTCATTGATAAAATAACTGATGAATTTTTGCTGTGCTTGTTGAACAATTTCACCCGAATGAATACATGTCGCACTATCTACTTGTTTTTTATAACTAATTTGATTTTTATTTATAATTTGTTCAATGTTTGCACGTGCTTTTTCAATATCCTCATCCGTTGGAATCAGTGGTCGTTGCAAAGAAACAAACTGGTTTAAAGAGGCTGTTTTTGGTAAAGAGGCTGTTTTTGGTAAAGAGGCTGTTTTTGGTAAAGAGGCTGTTTTTGGTAAAGGTTGCAATGATTGCGGGGTGTTGGAAGATTCATTTCGTTCGATTACACGAGTGTTTCCTTTGTATCCAATATTTTCCCATTTAAAGGGATTGTTTAACATAACGGTATATTGTAGTTTGTTATTTTATTTTCATGATAAAAAATTGATGAAATTATATAGATACAGATAGAATAAAAAATGAGTCATTGCAAATGCTGTTTTCACCGAACCAAATATTTGATGGAAATGTTCAAAACGGAAGAAGCACCCGAATGTTCTCTCAAAATATCGACAAACGTTCTTAAACATTTGGTCAAAGAACTCGTGGATGTCAAAAGCAGGTTGGCAAAATTAGAAAACAGTGAAAACAAAAAAACCAAAAAAAACATCATGGATGCATTCGCCAACAAAATACCGTCTTGTGATTTTGCCGAATGGTGCAGTCGAGAGATAACAGAAGACGATTTCGACAATTTGAATCATTTGTCATACAAGGAATCGATGTTGAAAGCCGTTCAAAACAAAACGTCAAAAAAACACGAAGACAGCAACACGAGACCATTAATGGCATTCACCGAAATCAAAAACACCATTTACATTTACAAGAAAAAAAACGAGGAAGAAGGATTCAAATGGCAACCCATGGAAAAAGACGACATCAAAAAACTGATTTCAACCATGGACAACGAATTCAATCGATACTATTTTGAATGGAGCGACAAAAACAAAGACAACCCCAAAATGCAAGAAAAAATCATACATTTCTTGGAAATGATTGATTCCACGAAAGTTTCTACAGATCACGTCTTCTCTCAAACACGCAAAATAATTTACGAGTCCATACAAACTTCGTATGATGACATTTCAAAATAACACCCAACCAAACAAAAAATTGAAATATATTCTGTGCAATAAAATACAACATACTCTATAATGCAAGCGCCCGACTATTTAGCCAAGAAAAATTATCATCCGAGAGACGACCACATTTCCTTCCAAGAAGAAGGACATATTTACACAATTTTGGGAGAATCGGGGACGTATGTTTCCACGACCACATTTGTGCATCATCAATTTAGTGATTTCGACGCGGATGCCATTATAGACGGTATGATTAAAAAAGGGCGGACAGAAGACCCAAGCAACAAATACTACGGCATGACCAAACCCGAAATCAAGGAACTGTGGCGAAAAAATGCCGAAGAATCGTCGGGAAAAGGAACGAAAATGCATTATGACATTGAGTGTTTTTCAAACGGTGAAGAGGTCGTGAATGACAGTGTTGAATATGGCTATTTCTTGAAATTCAGGGAAGACCACCCTCACTTGATTCCGTTTCGCACGGAATGGATGGTCTATTATGAAGAATACAAATTGTGCGGTTCGATTGATATGATTTATGAAAATACTTTGACGGGCGGTTATGAAATCTATGATTGGAAAAGAAGCAAGGAAATCGAATACGATTCCAATTTCGGGAAAACCGCCAAAACCAAATGCATCTCTCATTTCCCCGATTGCAACTATTGGCACTATAGCATTCAGTTAAACACGTATAAAAAAATATTGGAGGAGAAATACGATTTGCGGATTACCGACATGTATCTCTTGTGTTTGCATCCCAATTACCCGACGTATGAAAAAATACAGGTGAAACACCACAAAAAAGAAATGGATGCTTTGTTTGAACACAGAAAGCGTGAAATCATATAAAGCAAACCCGAGTGTATTGTTATTCGTAATGACGACCTCATTTGGACAACTTTTTTTTTCTTTTGTCTTGTGGTTCAAGTCCTTTTTTCAAAAAAAGATTGTTGAGAGAGAGAAATCCACCGTGGATTACTTGAATGAATACTTTGTGCAAAAATTGAAGAGGTTCCAAAAAACCTTTGTTCAAGCGTCTGCGACAGCGTCTGCGACAGCGTCTGCGACAGCGTCTGCGACAGCGTCTGCGACAGCGTCTGCGACAGCGTCTGCGACAGCGTCTGCGACAGCGAAAGAAGATAAAACGGTGAATGAAAACATTGACCCCTGCTTGTATGACAAATCGTGGTATAAAGAAAAAAAACTCCTCATTGAAAACAACCCCCATGAAATGGTTTGGAAAAAACGAATCATGTTGGAATCGACCCCCCTTGGAAATGTAATCATGCACTTTGATGTCTATCGCAATGCATTTGCCTATTATTCTAACAATGCAATGAAGGATTCGTTTTTAAATGCACTGGCCATGAAATATGTTTTACTCTTCAAATGCCGAGATTTTTTCATGGATACTAAATTGTCTCCTGTTCCCTCTCCTTTGATTCAAGTCTTGAAAGAGAAAGAAGAAGAGGAAGAAAAAGAAGCAAACAAGACAAAACCCAACAAGAATGTCTATCAAAATTTGCAAAACGTTTTCATCAAAGCAAAAGTGCCCGAAACGAAAAAAGTGGTTGCACCAAAACCAGAAATAAAGTCTTCTTGGTTCCAAACAACCATCAAAAATATTTATTTCTTCTTTTTTCCGAAAAAGATTCCAAAGATTCAACTTGTGGAAAAAAAGAAAGAAGTTCAACACACCATAAACCGATTCATTCGGTTGGGCAAAATAGACGATTTTTCATTTCTTCCCAAAAAAGAAAAGAAATCCGTGTATGCAAATACACCCACCCAGTTTGACGGCATCTTTGATGGGGAACACAAAACACAAAGGGAAACCATAAACTATTCTCAATTCAAAAAAGAAAGAGAATCCATGCAGGAAGAACCCACAAAACCAGAGAAAGAAACCATAAACTATTCACAATATAAAAAATTAACGTGTGATTTTAGTAATGAGACCGAATAACAACCTATTTTATTTTGGTTTTCAACCATTCGACAAACCCGACGCTGACATCCAACCGAAACGCAGAACCCAAATGCGATTTTGCGATGCTGTAGCCTTGTTTTTCCTTGTCTGTCAAGGTTTCAAGATATTCCGTTTCTAATGTGGATGTTTCCATTTTAAAAATGATTGAATCAACGGTTTTAAATCAATTTTTCACCCCTTTACACAAAATAGGACAATAACGTATAGTGTCATGCGATGTCCAAATGGAACACGTAAAAATCCCAAAACTCATGTTTGTGAGAAAAAGAAAACTCCTGTCAAGAAGAGTCTCTCGAAACCGAAACCCTCGAAAAAGAAAACCCCAATCAAAAAGGAAAAACAAAAACCTTCAACACAAGAGCCTGTGTGTGAATTTTCATTAAAAAATATGTGGTTGAAAGAGGTCGAATCGTTCGATAAAAAAGACCCCGTGAAACCCGATTTCATTGACAAACTCTATTCGAAACTTTCTCTCAAAGTCCATCCCGATGCTTTAACCGAATGTCATTTCGAAGAACCCAATGCGTTCATCATTGAATTGACCCAACAAAAAGACGCACTGAAAACGAAAATAGACGCTTTAACGGCAAAAAGACAAAACATTTTGAATTTTAGAAAATTCGTCGAAAAACTGCATTGTTAAATACACAAAATCATGTTTTATTGTGTTTTTATATCATAATATGAATCTTCAACGCAGTTAAAACCCCGCAAACGGTTCCCGCTGAACACTATAGGTAATGCGGGGCAACGTCGTTCCCGTGCAAGCATCGGACAACCTGAATGTATAATCGGATTGACTCAACGGACCCAATGTTTTGGTGGTCAGTTCCGTGCACAATGCCTTTTTGTTGTAATTGGTGTATTTGTAAATGTAGGGCGTGTTGGCAGAGAGCGAATCCCCCGTTGTTTTCAAGGGGGATTCCACAATGCTATTCACCACCGCACGACTTAAATTCGCAACATACGCACCTTGACTTTGATTCAAGGGATTGTCGGGTTTGACGGTCGCAAAGGGAGCAGGTCGGCGAATCCATCTATAATGTGTTGCGATGCTTCCGCTGTTTGAGAGAACCGAAGGTTTTACAATGTCGGTTGCGTTTTCTTGGTATTGGATTCCCGATGGATACACCACGGATTGCTTGTATGTTCCTAAATGCCCACCATACCCTTTATACACATTGCCCACCATAGGTGTCTTAATTAAGGAACGACTGCGTGAATCCTGTCCAACATACCCTTGCGAACGGGTGGTTCCATTGATGGAAAAGTTTTTGTATCCAACACTGTTGTTTTTGTATTGTGATTGTGTTTTTTTTTTGAAAGTCGCCAATGACATTATACTTTAACCGCATATAAAGATTCGAAATAAAAAGGCATAAATAAAATATTTGCATCTATAAAATGAGCAACAGTGCGGCCTCTTCGCCACCCCCCTTTGATTTGAATATTGAAAATTACACTTTGAGAGAAATCGAACGTTTTTTTGGATTGAAAACCGACAAAACATACAAACGCCAAGAGATTGAAGACAAAGAATACCGCATCAGAGAACAATTGCTGAATTCGGGTCATGTAAGCAAAAGATTGAAAGCTGATTTGATTGATTTTTTATCTTCCGCCAAAAAATGGCTGATTGACGAAAAAACGAAACCCGTTCCCGTCGCAACCACCCTTCCGCAAAACTATCCACTCGACAAGATGGAGATTCCCCGAACGAAACCTATCGTGTCGAGAGAAAACGAAATTGTTCAACATCCCACCACACAATACGTCTATACACAACCCTCGCAGTATTTCTCGGGAATCATCAATCCCTTGGACAAACGCATTCTAACCAAAACACTGGTTGTCGATACGAAATACCGACAAAATTACGGCAACACGGCAAGCACCGATTTTTTGTTGCAATTGCCCGACCGATTTGTAAAGGTCGTCTCCATGGAATTGTCTTCTGTCGAAATCCCCACCACTTTTTACAACATTACCAGTTCCTTGAACAACAATTATTTCTCTGTTACAGCGAGTCTTTCCACTGGCGAAAGCGAAACTTTTTTGGTGGTCGTCCCCGATGGAAATTATACGGGGCAAGGATTGATGGATATACTCAATGGCATGTTTGCTGACCAAAGCCCCCTGTTTGCCTGTTTGTCTTGGAGCATAGACACCACGACGGACGGCACAGGAACGGGCAAGACCCTTTTAAACACAAACAACACGGTTCAACCCTTTGATAATATTGTCTTGGATTTTTCGTTGGATACGGAAGGAAACAGAGAAATTACCATAACACCTCAATTCAAACTGGGGTGGATGATGGGGTTTACACAAACATACTATAGTGGTTCTCTCAACTACGTGTCGGAATCGCCCCTTTGGCTCAACAATATGAACACCATGTATTTGAGTATCGATGATTACAACAACAATGTGAACAATGGTTTTGTCTCGGCCTTTCAAAATTCCGTATTGAATTCCAATATTTTAGCGAGAATCGGTATGTGCAAAACAGAAAACAAAATGGTGGTCAAGGAAAATGTTGCGAGAGAATATTTCGGTCCTGTGGATATTCAAAAAATGCAAATACGACTTTATGATGTTTGGGGAAGAACCGTGAATCTCAATTCTAAAGATTTTTCTTTTTGTTTGATTCTTAAAACAATGTATGATTTGTAATATAAACGACACATAATATGACTATTATATATGAACCCCAGTGATTATATAAAAAAAATAAAAAACAACAATACAATAACAAATGCGGGGGCAAACAAACCCATTTGCTATTCGACGCCTTACCTGAACAACAATGATATAATTAATAAATATGGCAAAACGGGTGGCACAGGAGGCACTGGTATTACTGGACCCACGGGTCCTTCAGGAACAGGAGGAACGGGGTCGACAGGAGCAACAGGTTCTGCAGGAGCAACAGGTTCTGCGGGACAAGATGGGGCAACAGGAGCCACAGGTTCTGCAGGTCAAGATGGCGCAACAGGAGCCACAGGTTCTGCAGGTCAAGATGGCGCAACAGGAGCCACAGGTTCTGCAGGTCAAGATGGCGCAACAGGAGCCACAGGTTCTGCAGGTCAAGATGGAACAACAGGCGCAACAGGTTCTGCGGGACAAGATGGAGCAACAGGAGCAACAGGTTCTGCAGGTCAAGATGGAGCAACAGGTTCTGCAGGAACAACAGGAGCCACAGGTTCTGCAGGTCAAGATGGAGCAACAGGTGCGACAGGTTCTGCAGGTCAAGATGGAGCAACAGGTTCTGCTGGTTCAATCGGGGCAACAGGTTATACGGGACCTGCTGGAGGCGGAGGCATCGGGATTACGGGAACGAATTGGGGGGACACCATCAATTGGAATTCCACAACAAACGATTGGCAAATTACAAGCAATCCACTTGCATTAGGACAAAATGCAGGTTTGTCAGACCAACAAACAGGTTCTATTGCAATCGGTCAAAATTCAGGTCAAAATTCACAACAAGCCAATTCTATTGCCATTGGTCAAAATTCAGGTCAAAATTTACAACAAACAGGTAGTGTTGCCATTGGTTTTTCTGCAGGTCAATATTCACAATTTAACAATGCAGTATCATTGGGATATCAAGCAGGTCAATCCAATCAACAACAATATTGTGTTGCAATTGGACACAATGCGGGACAATTCGGGCAAGAGGGTTTTTCTGTTGCTATTGGAACCAACGCTGCACTTATCAATCAACGAGCAAACAGCGTTTCTGTTGGAGCCAATGCAGGTTATCGTAATCAACAAACAAATTCTATTTCATTAGGCACAAGTGCGGGACAATATGACCAACAATCAGGGTCTGTTGCTCTCGGGTATCAAGCAGGTCAATACAACCAACAGTCGGGGTCTATTGCAATAGGGTATTTAGCAGGACAAACGGGACAACAACCCTTTTCTGTTGCGATGGGGGTTCAAGCAGGACAATTAACACAACAATCAGGGTCGGTCGCCATCGGTTACCAAGCAGGTCAATTCATTCAACAAACAGGGTCGGTCGCCATCGGTTACCAAGCAGGTCAATTCATTCAACAAACAGGGTCTATTGCCATTGGTTTTCAAGCAGGACAAACAGGGCAACAACGACAATCGATTGCCATTGGATTTCAAGCAGGTCAATTCATTCAACAAACAGGGTCTATTGCCATTGGTTTTCAAGCAGGACAAACATGGCAACAACAACAATCGATTGCCATTGGATTTCAAGCAGGTCAATTTACTCAACAATCAGGTTGTGTTGCGATTGGTTATCAAACGGGACAAAACAGTCAGCAAACAGGGGCGATTGCGATTGGATTTCAAGCAGGTCAAAGCACTCAACAATTGGGTGCGGTTGCCTTGGGTTATCAAGCAGGACAATTTACCCAACAATCGGGAGCGATTGCCATTGGTTTTCAAGCAGGACAAACGGGACAACAATCCAACTCTATTGCCATTGGAAAAAATGCGGGACAGTTCTCTCAAAGATTTGGACTCGCCATTGGTTTTCAAGCAGGGCAATTCAGACAACAAAATAGTGGAATTGCAGTTGGAACCGCAGCAGGACAAAACAATCAACAAATATTTGGAATTGCCATTGGCTATTTTTCTGGTTACATCAGTCAACAAACCAATGCTGTTGCCATTGGTTACCAAGCAGGCAGTCAATTGCAAGGCGACAATGCCGTTGCCATTGGACAAAATGCAGCATTCACAGCCCAAGGTTCGAACGCCATTGCCATTGGACAATTGTCAGGACACACAAACCAAGCCGCCAATGCGATTGCCATTGGACAAAATGCGGGGCAAATCAACCAGAGATTAAACGCCATTGCCATTGGTCAAAACGCAGGTTCTATTTTACAAGGAACCTATTGCGTTTCCATCGGTTACCAAGCGGGACAACAAACCCAACAAAATTATGCGACTTGTATTGGATATCAAGCAGGACAAATCAATCAACAAGCATATTCTGTTGCTATTGGAACCAACTCAGGACAAGTTTCACAACAATCTTATACGGTTGGGGTGGGATACGGTTCGGGACAAAACAGCCAAGCAAATTCTGCCATTGCCGTTGGAGTAAATGCGGGACAAAATGAACAACGTGGATTTGCTGTTGCTGTGGGTCCTTATGCGGGACAATTTGGACAAGGTGTATATTCTGTTAATGGACAACGTGGATTTGCTGTTGCTGTGGGTCCTTATGCGGGACAATTTGGACAAAGTGCATATTCTGTTGCTATTGGAACCAACTCAGGACAAAACACCCAAGCAAATTATGCCATTGCCGTTGGAGTAAATGCGGGACAATTTGGACAAGGTGCAAATTCAGTTGCATTTGGTTATGCTGCAGGACAATATACACAGGGTGCAAATTCGGTTTCCATTGGTTGTTTTGCGGGTTTTTCCAACCAAGCCGCCAATTCTATTATTTTAAATGCCAGTGGTGAAAATCTCAATGCAGACAACACAGGAGCATTCATCAAACCCATTCGGCAATTGGCGGGTCTAACGGGTTCCACGTATTCTCTCAATTACACTACAACCACCAACGAATTGGTCTATTCCACTGCCTTAACATCACTTGACTATGGTGAAATCTATTTGAATGGTGGGTCGTTGGGAGACACCGCCACTTTCGCCACCACTGTTACTGCAGGAACGTATGCCGCCATCAATACAACCACCACCACAGGAACGTTCCCTACAGCGGGAGTATTGAGAAATATTTACTATCGTGTTCAATCCGCAACCGATTCCGTCGCCCTCATCAATGCCAAAACAGGCATTTTCAAAATACATTTTCATCTTGCCTTGCGAGGAACAGACATCAATACTTTGGTTTTTGCAGCCGTTTATATTGATGGTGTCATTCAACCCAATATGATTGCCGAAACTTACATGACTGCAACGGGTGGTGGTGGTGGTGGTGGTGGCGGCGGCGGCGGTTCGATTACAGATTATTATACATTAACAGCATCGGGTCTGGTTAATTTGACTGCAGGAGATATAATCGAATTGCGTTTGACCAATTCGCCCTCAGGAACCACTGTCACTGTTTGCCAATTCAATCTGCACATGCAGAAAATCGGTTGAATGTTCATTTTTTTTTATTTGATTCTTTCCAAACATACTATATAATGATAAAACCAGACCGCAAATATCATTCCATGATTTCTCGGTTGCCGACGCATAAACTTGCGTTCAAACACGTGCCCCGATTGTCTGCCGCACCCGACACGGTCGACCTTCGCCCCCAGATGCCCCCCATCTACAATCAGGGTGCATTGGGGTCTTGCACAGCCAATGCGTTGGTTGCGGGGTTTCAATACAAAGACATGGATTTCATGGGTTCAAGATTGTTCTTGTATTACAACGAACGAAGCATCGAAAACGATGTGCAAGAGGACGCAGGCGCACAATTGTATGATGGCATTCAATCACTCTTGGATTCGGGGTTGTGTTCGGAACAATCGTGGCCATACAACATTGCCAAATTCGCACACAAACCGCCGCCCGAATGTTATGTCGAAGCCGAAAAACACCAAGCCTTGGAATGCCACAATATACCACAGGATTTGGAATCGATGAAACATTCGTTGTTTCAAGGCATTCCTTTTGTGGTGGGAATTCAATTGTTTGAAGAATTTGAAACGGAAGAAGTTGCGAGAACGGGCATCGTTCCGTTTCCCACGGAGCAATCAGCCTCCCTTGGAGGACATGCGGTCTTGTGTGTGGGCTATACACCAGAGCATTGGATTATGCGAAACAGTTGGGGAGAACAATGGGGGGATGCGGGGTATTTTTATTTACCACACGATTACCTGTTGAATGAGTTTCTCTCGAGTGATTTGTGGAACATTACAAAGGTGGAAGAACCGTAATGCGGAAGAATCATAGGAATGGTTTTTGTCCGTTAATATTTTATTATTTTTGAAAAAAAAAGAATAAAAATACAATATATATCATGTTGAACAACGAAAACAACCAACATGCTCCCACCTATTATTCATACAACCCAGTCGGGACATACCCAGTGGGTAAATACATCGGTGGAACTGTAAATACAACAACACCTTCCAACACCCCAAACACCAGTTCCCAATCTTCACAAAAAGGGTGGTCGTATCCGCCCGTGGATTTGTGCAAAATAGGAATGAAACACAACGACATCAATGATGCGATTGAAAACAACCACCCCATTGAACCGAACCTGCATATTATTTCCGTCATTTCCAATGTGTGTTCGTTTAAAAAGAGATATCAATTGATTAGAGAATTCATGCGTCGAATGGAATTGGAAAACAACGTCATTTTGTATATTGTGGAATTGGCTTATGGCAACCAGCCGTTTGCCATTACGAATGCCAACAATCCCTTGCATTTGCAATTGAGAACCGAACACGCCATTTGGCACAAAGAAAACATGATTAATTTGGGCATCCAAAAATTGTTGCCACCCGATTGGAAGGCGGTTGCGTGGATTGATGCCGACGTTGATTTCGACAACAACGATTGGGCTTTAGACACATTGAAAATATTGAATGGGGCGAGAGACATCGTGCAAATTTTCTCTCATGCGGTGGACATGGATGCGAATGAAGAGACCATGAATGTCTATAATAGTTTTGCGTTTCAATTTAGCAAGGGTCTTCCCTATTCCCATAAATTTCCCAATTATTGGCACCCGGGCTATGCATGGGCTTGCACTCGAAAAGCCTATGAAAAAATGGGCGGGTTGTTTGAACTGGGCATTTTAGGGGCGAGTGATCATATTATGTCTTTTTGTTTGACCAACAAGGGAGGGCAGAGCATCAGCGACAAATATTCCAATGATTTCAAAAACGAAATCCAATTGTTTCAACGACGGGTGAAACGATTGCGTTTGGGATACGTTCCGGGAATTGTCCGCCATTTTTTCCACGGTTCCAAAGTAAATCGCAAATACATCGAGAGAAACGAAATCCTGATAAAAAACAATTATTCACCCCATGTGCATTTGGTAAGAGACGAACAGGGTGTTCTCGTTCCTTCTCCCGACTTTTCGCCCGCATTCTTGGCGGAAATTTTAAGTTATTTCAAACAGCGAAACGAAGACGAATAAAAAAAACATGTAATAAATAAACAAGTAAAAACACGACGACATTAGAGTGTAATTCCGTGAATGAGATTGTATTCTGTTTCGTCCCTCATTCTGTCTTCCAAATCAATGTTGTTTTTATTCAAGTAATCCAAGTAATCCTTTTGCAAATCACAAATTCGTTGGCTGCACTGAACCATTGTTTCTGTTAATGGTTCCATTAATTTTATCAATCGATTCTGTTCCTGATTTTTTATCATTAATTTTGCCAAAACATCAGGATATTCATCAATAAATACATTGAACACATCTATTTCATTGTCATATTTATCATATTTTTTCGTATCGTATGACTTGTATTCGGTTCGAATTGAATGCAATTCTCTTGCTTTTATTTCAAAAGAACGATTCAATTTATTTAAAATAGCAAAGTGCTTTTGGATATGGTTCTTTTGGGTTTCTGTCAGCATTTTATTTCTTGGTTGAAACTTTTTAACAGACTTTTATTTTTCAATTTTTTAACAGACTTTTATTTTTCAATTTTTTAACAGACTTTTATTTTTCAATTTTTTATACCTATATATAATGTCAATCACAATCACTATAGTGTTGTTTGTTCTTTTTGTTTTGGGTTTTTATTTGTTTGCGTGGCAACACATTCCGCTCTCTTTACGCCATTTGATTCTCAAAATGATTGCGGTATTTTTCATTTCGATTGCTGTTTATCAATATTACATGACGAAACACAAAACATGGAAAAACATTTCTTTTCTGGGGATTTTCTTGGTTCTGCCTCCTTAACAAGACATTATAGGGTAATTCCATGAATGATGTCGTAATCCGACCTTTCTATTGTCGTGTCCGCAAAGTCGATGTTGTGCGTTTTGAGAGAAACACATAAAAAGAAAATGCCAAACCCAATCAAAATGAAACCTGCAACCATCGTCGGCATCCTTCATCTTGGTGGAATGGTGGCACAAAACCTCTATGGTTTTTTTCCGTTGCACACTCGAGGGTGGGATACATTCTATGTCATTTTTTTCGTCTCTGTTCCCTTGTTATGGGCAGTTTGCAAAGACGAATGCATTGTTTCCTATCTTGCCAAAAAAATACAAAACCCGCACTATATACTTGGTTCCGAACCCGAAAACGCAACCGACATGAGTGATTTGTTTCCGAGCCAACGCCATTATTTTTATTTCTATAATGCCAACAATTTTCTATAATGCCAACAATTTTCTATAATGCCAACAATTTTCTATAATGCCAACAATTTTTTGCGTTTGTGTTCTCTCGTCATCGTCAATCACAGAACTACAAACATCCGTTTCGCCTTACTGATTCCAATTTCCCTATTGTGTTTTTATTACAATTACGACATTGCGTATCGTTGGGACACCAGAAAGAAATTATTTTCTTGGATTCATTCGGCGTTTCTCTCGAAAACAACATAATTATTTTTATCGCTTTGTAATAACAGTAAATGCCTTGACCTATTGTGGTTGCGGTGTAAAGCAGAAACGACAACACATTTGGTGTTAATTTACAGTGTGCGTTAAAAACACACAAATGAAAGCATTCGATAAATAAAATCATGTCAAACAACGAAAAAAATATTTCGAATGTTTTTGAAAAGGACATTTTGATTGTTTCCAAAAAAATCCCAAGTGAATTGGTTGAAGTGTATTTGGATACAAAAAAGGTTTGCGAAAAACACAAGAGAAGTGTTTCCAATGTTTATAATTCGGTTCTTTTGAGAGACTGCTATAATGAACCCACCACAGAAAACATTCAATCTTGCGAGATTGAAGTGGTCAATGAGGATGTGCTGGTGGTCGCCGAAAAATACAAGGATTTCGTTCCTGCAGTGTTGAATTTAGCGGACAATTGGGTTCCGGGCGGGTTGGTGGTTCGTGGAGCCATGGCACAAGAGGAAGAATTGTTTCGCCGAACCAATTGTTTTCTTTCTATCGAACAACACATGTATCCATTGCAAAACACGAGAATCATTTATACACAAAAAGTGAAAGTCATCAAGGATTTACAATACACTCTGTTGAAAACTCCGTTCAACATTTCTATGATTTCTGCGTCTGCCATTAGCAACCCCATTTTAGAAAAAAACGGAGATTTGAATTCATATGATTACGATTTGACCCTCGAAACCTTGAAATGCGTTTTTAAATCCGCAATCATGCATAAAAAAGACTGCTTGGTTTTGGGTGCGTTTGGTTGTGGTGAATACAACAACCCGCCTTTGCAAATCATAGAAATATTCAATGAATTGTTGCGTATCTATCGTGGTTATTTTCAAAAGGTCGTGTTTGCGGTGTATAGCAAAAACGATGACAATTTTGAATTGTTTGACAAACACATTTGGCGGTAATACATGTCTTTTTCTCTCAAACACATGTATAATGAAAGCGAACCAGACCCGAAAAAAATATGTCATGAAGACGATGAGACGTCGCAAAGTTCCCTATGTCATTCGTAAAACACGGGGCAAAAATTGTTTCCAAGTGAAGAACAAAAAGACCCAAAAGATTTTCTCTCGATGCACCACTCGAGAGAACGCTGTCAAGCAAGACAAATTGTTGAGAGCCTTGTTATACAATCCCCAATTCCGAACACAACGTAGTTGAACAAATATCAAACCTGTGTATAATGAATTCGACCGCAAAAAGTTTGGAAAAAGTGGAAACCGAATACGAAATCCAAAAAACATTCTTTTGAGAGAAAAACAGGTCTTTGTCGAAAAATGGGAAAAAAAATGGAACAAATTGAAATTGAAATACGAACTCCTTATTATGAATTTGACTGATGATTTAGAACAAGAAAGCCCCCGTGATGCACCTTTCAATCGTTTTTCGTCATCGCCCGAAAAAAAGCGAGGTGGTACACGCAAAGCAATAACAAGAAAAAACAAACATTAATACATTGCGACATTATATCACAATATATCAATGGCAACCCGAAAACATAAGAGAGGTCGAAGCCAACAAGGTGGCGTGATTTTGAGAGAACAACAGAATAATCCAAACATGGAAGGGTTGGAACAAAAACAAAAAGAAGCGTTTGATTATTTCTTTGACAATTCAAACATTTTTTTGGTAAGCGATAAATCAACAGGAGGTATTTTGTTTAAATTGGAATTAAATGAAGGTGTTGAATCTCCGTATATTCTTTGTAGAAGTCAATCACCATGGTCTCCAGTTCGTTTTCTTTTGTTAAAATTATGTTGTTTTTCAAAAAAAGGGTTTAAGTATTTAAATATTCAATTAAATGATTTTACGGAAGATGAGTTTTTAAATGAAGTAAATATACAAAAAGAAATTTATTCTGCAAGTTTGGACAACAGGTTGGAACCCACTTGTCCATCCATTGTTTTTTTTAATCGAACCATTGATGAAAACACTTTAACAAAAATAATTTCCCCAACATTGTGCGATGAAGAAAATAGAGATAATTTTAGAAATTTTAAATGGGGTATAATTGCCATGGAATATTTGGATGGGTTTTATCCTTTGGGTCAGTTGCAAGAAACAATAGAAGATACAAATGAAAATCTTGCCAACATAAAACATTATTACTTTTTGGTATGTTATGAAATGATTCGCATGTTTGAACTTACTGGATATTTGCATGGGGATTTTCACCCCTATAATTTTATGGTGAATCGAACATATCCGTATTTAAGTAATGACCCAAAATTTCTTGGAAGGGTTATTATTATTGATTTTGGCAAGTCGTTCAAACCTACATTGGACGCTGAAGAAACTACTATCACAAGATTGAATTATAATGAAGAAATTACATGTGCAATTCCCATTTTAAATTTAAACCTTACACATCAAACCCCCTTCATAAAACGTAAAATAGATTTTAAACAATATGAACAATTTTATTGGATTAAAAAATTTATTGATTTTGGCAAGGGAACGGAAAAAAAGCTTAAAACATTCAATAAAATGCGAAATAAATTTATTAAAGTGTGGCAAGAAACAATAACAAATGGTGCAACGATTGGAGGAAATACAATGGAGGTCATTAATAAATCAACAAATGCAATAGCAAAACAACCAACAATCATGGTTGAACCCACCCAAAAATCCATGTTTCCCACAGAATTCGCAGGAAAATTTAAAGAAATACAACAATACGTCGCCATGGACAAATTAGCGAATCAACCCAACAAGTAATTTTTTTCATGACATTATACGGCTATTTAAATACACCTATAATGTAATGGCAACCCGAAAACATCATAGAAAACAAATGGGTGGCGTCGTTTTGAGAGAACAACGAAACAATTTAGACATGCAACCAAGCGAATCTGAACAAAAAAATGCATTTGATTATTTCTTTGACAATTCAACTATATCAGTGTTAAGTGCAAAATCAAGAGGAGGTATATTGTTTAAAATGGATTTGAACGATGGAACCGAATCGCCCTATGTTCTTTGCCGAAGTCAATCCCCATGGACACCTGTTCGTTCTCTTTTGTTGAAACTCTGTTGTATTTCAGTTAATTGAATTAAAAATACTGAAATTGATTTAAATTCCTTAAAATATGAAGAATTTTTAGATGAAGTGAAAATTCAAAAAGAAATATATTCTGCAAGTTTAGACGAAAAATTAGAACCCATTTGTCCATCTGTTGTGCATACCGAGTTAATTGTAAATTCACGCATACTTAAATTTTTAGTGAAAATGGAGAGCAAATACCATAAAGACAAACGTCAAGAATTGCATGACATGTTGTTTGCGAGTAGAGGTTTAATCGAAGAGTGTGGTTTGATTGTCATGGAATATTTAGAAGGGTTTGAACCCTTATTCAATTTATTGAATAAACCCACAATAACGCCAGAAATGAGTAAGCATTATTACTATTGTGTTTGTTATGAAATGATTCGTATGTATAACTTGACTGGATATTTGCATGGTGATTTTCATCAATACAATTTTATGGTGAATCCAACCTACTCTTATTTCGGTGACGATGCGGAATTTTCTGGAAGAGCAATCATCATTGATTTTGGTTCATCATTCAAACCGCCGTTAAAAAGCAAAATTGCATTGAATTACAAAAACAAAAAAACAGGCGCAATCTCCATTTTAAAATTAAACCTTGAACATAAGACTCCAGCGATAAAGGGGTTTTTTGTTGTTGGAGATTGGCCATCTTATCAGTGGTTAGAGCCATTTTTTATTAACAATAAAGTTGCTGCAGAAACTGAAAAAAAATTAATTCAATACGACGCAATGCGAAATCGATTTATTGAATTTTGGATGCAAACCATTGGCGGCGGTGTAGAAGAACCTGTCGTTTCTATGGATGTTCCTGTGGTGGTGCGACGTTCATCACGCATTGCAAAAAAAGGAGGACAAACAACAATGAACCCTCTTCAATTGCAATCTCCTATAATAAGAGAACCACCAACCTATCAACCAAAAAATCCAACAATTAGGGTTGAACCCGCCCCAAAATTCACCCAATCAATGTTTCCCCAAGAATTCGCAGAAAAAATCAAAGAAATACAACAATACGTTGCCATGGACAAAGCGGCAAATGAACCAAACCAAACAAGTAAATATTTTCATGACAGTATACAGCCAATTAAATACACCTATAATGTAATGAAGAGCCAACGTGGTGGAGTGATTTTGAGAGAACAACAAGATAATCCAGATATGGACGATTTAGAAGAAAAACAAAAAAATGCTTTTTCTTATTTCTTAAACAATTCAACCATGACACTTTTCAGTGCAAAAACCAGAGGGGTGTGTTGTATGAATTGAAGTTAAACGGCAACATTGAATCCCCCTATGTTTGTTGCCGAAGCCAATCGCCATGGACACCAGTGTCCCGTATTTTGTTAAAAGTGTGTCCTTTTTCAGACAAAGAATTTACAAATGGAAATGGAACAGGAATGAATAAAATGAATGAAACGAAATTCAGAAATGAAGTTAGCATACAAAACGAAATTTTTACAAAAAGTTTGGATGAAACTTTGGAACCCATTTGTCCTTCCATTGTTTTCAATTGTTTATCCACAGTTGAGAGCTTTCGTAACATGTTAAAATTAAAAAATATGGATGAAACACTTTTAAACATGCCAGAAATAACGGCATTTGGACTCATTGCTATGGAATACTTGGAAGGATTTGAACCGTTGGGGAAGTTGATTTTTAAAGACCCACCAGTATTAACTGATGAACAAAACAAATATTATAAATTGTTGGCTGCGTATGAATTGATACGCATGTATAATTTAACCGAATATTTGCATGGAGATTTGCATTTGAACAATTTCATGATTAACACTAACTACACTTACATTGGCAATACCCCCTCAAAACTTGGACGAGTTTTGATTATTGATTTTGGTGAATCTTTTAAACTTGATGTTTTATTAACTGGTCATAAACTAAAATTAGACTTTGACGACAATCATTCTTGTGCCAATATTTTAAAATTAAACAAAATAATAATCCCACTGTTAGGTATTGACAATACAAAATTTATCAACCCCGATAATTTGGTTATAAAAATAGGTTGTGATCATGAAATCGGTTCAATAAATGATTCACCATGGGAAAAATCCGCTGAACACGGATACTACGGCTATAATTGGATAAACGTTTGGACAAACGTTTTTTTTTTAAAAAAAGATTTATTCAAAATGATGAACGACAATAGAAACGAAACCATTGATTTGTGGAAACAAACAATTTCATCACCAATGAATGTTTCTCCTTTGACAGGCGGTAAAACGGAAATCATGAATCGTATGAGTTTAAATACAAATCATATGGATGTTTTTTCATCAAAAATGCCAAAAAAAAGGGCATCCATCAAAAAACCAATCTCTCAACCCATGTTCCCCCAATATTTTACAGGAAAGGCAAAAGAAATTCAGGCGTATGTTGCCGCTGAAAATGCATCTGTTCCCAAAATAGTTAATTTTGACATCGAATAAAAATTGAAAAATAAAAAAGGGAAATCATTTCCCCATACACACTATACAATGAGTCCTTCCAACAGCAGCAAAACGATTCCATTAGAAAAAGAAAAGCCCATGTTTCCCCCCGAATTTGCGGGGAAAATGGCAGAAATAAAACGATACATTGAAATGGAAAAAAAATCCAAAAACACATAAAAATTGAAATAAAAAACAAACCTTTTTTTATTTCAAACCATGATTGAAACCAGCCATCATTATATTCTCATTTCCAACATCATAGATATGATTCGCTTTCTGCATCTGTTTTTCGAAGACGAAAACGACGAAAGACACGCCGTGTTGAAATTGTTTGTCAAACACACCTGTCTCTTGACATTGGACAAACGAGCAAAAGATTTAGACAAGGCGGAAGCCTGCATCACACTCTTGGACGAACCCACTGGCTATGTTGCGGAAGCATTGCGCCATCTGTTGGAAAACGACATTGTCTTGCACCCGTTCATTCTGCCTAAAAAAATCTATGACAAAACAAAAATTATCGCCATCAACCAAATTACTCCTCACATTCGTTTTTAGACCTCAGTATATTATAGATGGAAAGACCCCTTTTTTGTTTCGTGAAAGGAACGCATCTCTTGACAAAACAGGGCGGTTATAAAAAAATAGAACACATTGTCCCGAACGATTGCGTGATGTCTCAAACGGGTGAATTCCAAACCGTGGAAACCGTGAATACACGGTTGTATTGTGGCGAAATCATTCTTTTGCAATTGGAATGCCATTCTTACCTCGTCGAATCCACTCCCGACAACTTTTTTTATGTCTGTTCCAAATCATGGGACACATCCCAACAAAAATTCGTCTTTGCGAATCCCCAGTGGAAATTAGCCAAGGATTTGACCACAGATGATTGCATCGGGATGCACATCAACACACAAGACCTATTGTGTCTTCCTTTCACACATTCTTCTGTCGTTCCTTCTGTCGTTCCTTCTGTCGTTCCTTCTGTCGTTACTTCTACCCAGTCTTTGTATTCGGAGCATTGGTTCATCCTCGGTTTTTATGTTGGCAGCGATTTCACGACAGAAAAACTCTTTCAAAAAAACCCCTTGATGCAAACGTTCGGCACAAAACACAATCGGGTTCTTCCCGAATGGCTGCATAACGCACCCAAAAAAAACATCCGTGAATTCATTGACGGATTTTTGTGTGGTAAAAAGGCGGCGGCAACCGACCCCGACATCATAGGTGATATGTCCTTCAATATCGCCTACGGAATGCAACGACTTTTTATTAAATTGGGGTTTCTTTTGAACATTGAGAAACAAGCCGACGGAAAACACAGCGGAAAAATACAGACGACAGCCAAGTCATTCGTTCATGATGGACGCATCTGGTATGCTGTTGTTGCCGTCTCTCAATCCCCTGTTCAAACTTTGGTTTTTGAAATCAATCAAAATCTTGGTCAAACGAAAACAGATTGTCCCGAACAAAATCCTTGGTTTCCATGTATCCCCCTACAAAATCTCCCTTGTAAAACACCATAGGAAAGGTTCGGTGTTCTTTGTTGGACATTGCTTGTATAAACGACAAAAACCCACTTCGGTCGCTCGCCAAATAATCGTCGCACTCCACATACAAAACGCAGGGTGTTTC
>Ga0247844_1003275_pt1 | contig 24156 bp, 19 predicted proteins | sample LaCtaG_FD_192421 | JGI IMG/M metagenome (GOLD analysis project Ga0247844, IMG submission 192421) | Freshwater microbial communities from meromictic Lake La Cruz, Castile-La Mancha, Spain - LaCruzMarch201714.5m_1 | ecosystem: Environmental > Aquatic > Freshwater > Lake | place: Spain: Castile-La... | reverse complement strand
AATTTTCCTCTAAGATAATGATTTTCAGGGAATTAAACAAACATCTTAACACTTATTTTCTTGAATATAAACACTTTATACTAACAATGAATTATGGAGTCTCTACTCCTGATTCGCATTAATAATTTAGAGTTTCATGTCCAAACAAGGAAATATAATAATAAAAGGTGCACGAGTTCACAACCTAAAAAATATTGATGTAGAAATACCTCGCAATCAACTGGTTGTAATCACAGGGCTTTCTGGTTCTGGCAAGTCATCACTGGCATTTGATACACTTTACGCGGAAGGACAAAGGCGCTATGTAGAAAGCCTGTCGTCGTATGCTCGGCAGTTCTTGGGGCGCATGAGCAAACCGGAAGTGGATTACATCAAGGGAATTCCACCCGCCATTGCCATCGAGCAACGTGTTAATACTCGCAATCCACGTTCTACTGTGGGAACTTCTACAGAAATTTACGAATATATAAAACTACTTTTTGCCCGCATAGGTAAAACATATTCTCCTATTTCGGGCGAATTGGTGCGGAAACATGAAGCCGATGATGTGGTGGAAGCATCCATGAAATTGGCAGAAAGCACCAAATTAATGGTGTTGACACCCATAAACCCAACATCAGAAAAAACATTGTCAGAACAAATTAAAAGCCTTTCATTACAAGGTTTTAGTAGGGTTCTTGTGAATGAGAATATGGTGCAAATTGAGGATTTACTTAAAGACAATGCTTACGAAAAAGATAATTCTGAAGTTTATTTACTTGTTGATAGGTTGGTGGTAGAACATACACAAACTTGTATTAGTAGGTTGACTGACTCAGTAGAAACTGCTTTTTTTGAGGGAAACGGAATATGTGTACTCAAGGTTTTCACAGAAAAAGAAACTATTCTGATGCCTTTTTCAAAGAAATTTGAAGCTGACGGAATGCAGTTTGAGATTCCGTCTGTGCATACTTTCAGTTTCAACAGCCCAATTGGTGCTTGTCCAGTCTGCGAGGGTTTTGGACGAATCATTGGCATAGATGAAGATTTGGTGGTGCCGAATAAAACCTTGTCGATATTTGAAGATGCAGTAGCTTGTTGGAAAGGTGAAGTGATGAGCGAATGGAAAAACCAACTAGTACATTCTGCCACAAAATTCAACTTTCCCATTCACAAACCCTATTACGAATTGACAGACGAACAACGTCATTTGCTTTGGTCAGGAAATCAATATTTTGAAGGCTTAAATGCATTTTTCAAGCATTTGGAAGCCAGTCAATACAAAATACAATACCGTGTAATGTTGGCACGCTATAGAGGAAAAACAGTTTGTACGGAATGCCGTGGAACCCGCTTAAAAAAGGAAGCCTATTACATTCGCATTGCCGACAAATCCATTTCGGAATTGGTATTGATGCCCATATCAACACTGAACGATTTCTTTGAAAACATTCAATTAGACGAACAAGATGCTGCCATTGCCAAAAGATTGTTGATTGAAATAACAAATCGTTGTCGTTTTCTCCTTGATGTTGGATTGGGATATCTTACCATAAACCGTTTATCTAATTCCCTTTCTGGTGGTGAAAGTCAACGTATTAATTTAGCCACATCGCTAGGAAGTAGTTTGGTGGGTTCGCTCTACATTTTGGATGAACCTAGTATTGGACTGCATGCCCGCGATACTCATTTGCTAATTAAAGTCTTGAAACAACTTCGTGATCTTGGAAATACGGTGGTGGTGGTGGAACATGATGAGGAAATCATGAGAGCTGCCGATTATTTGATTGATATTGGACCAAATGCAGGACGGTTGGGAGGAAATGTGGTCTATCAAGGAACACCCGATTTGACTGCAAAAAATAAATTATCAATTAGCAATTCAGAAATTGAGAATTCACACACGCTGAAATATTTATTGGGACAAGAAAAAATTGAAATCCCAAAGCAACGGCGAAAATGGAACAACTATATTGAAGTACTTGGCGCACGTGAAAATAACCTGAAAGGCATTGATGTAAAATTTCCGCTCAATGTGATGACGGTGGTAACTGGAGTGAGCGGCTCTGGAAAATCGTCTTTGGTACGAAATGTATTTTATGCCGCACTCAAAAAACATTACGGTGGCGTGGCCGACCGTACCGGTCAATTTGGCACACTGAAAGGCAGCATGTTATTGGCCAAAGACATAGAATTTGTTGACCAAAATCCCATTGGTAGATCCTCTCGCTCCAACCCGGTAACCTACATCAAAGCGTATGATGAAATTCGAAAACTGTTTGCCGACCAGCAATTATCGAAGCAAATGAGTTACACGGCATCTCACTTTTCTTTTAATACGCAAGGCGGACGATGCGAAGAATGTCAGGGCGAAGGAACGGTAACTGTTGAAATGCAATTCATGGCCGATTTGGTATTGGAATGCGAACATTGCCACGGCAAAAGATTCAAGCAAGATGTACTGGATGTTACCTTCAAAGGTCAAAGCATATTTGACGTATTGGAAATGACGGTGAACCAAGCCATTGAATTTTTCACAGAACACACCGGACACACCGAAAAGAAAATTGTGAAACGCATGAAACCACTGCAAGATGTGGGTGTGGGATATGTAAAACTTGGACAATCGAGCAGCACGTTATCGGGTGGTGAAAGCCAGCGGGTGAAATTAGCATCGTTTTTAGCCAACGAGAAATCTGAACCCACCATTTTCGTGTTCGACGAACCCACAACAGGCTTGCACTTTCACGATATTAAAACCCTCATGAAAGCGTTTGATGCATTAATTGCCAAAGGACATACGGTGATAATTATTGAACACAACCTGGAAGTAATAAAATGTGCCGACCACATTATCGACATTGGCCCTGAAGGTGGAGAAAAAGGTGGCAACCTTGTTTTTGAAGGAACGCCGGAAAATCTCCTCAATTGTGAAACATCCTATACAGCTAAGTTCTTGAAGGAGAAAATGGAATAGAAGCTTTAAAAAAGTGCGTTGAAAGACGCACTTTTTTATTTGAAGAACTTAATTTTAACTAGTTTAGTTATTACTTTCCATGCAATCTAAAATACTTCTTCATGAATAACACATAAGCAATCGACAACACCAGTACTACACTCAATAAGTAAATATATGAATATGATTCAAGTAAAAAGAAACCAATCACAATAGTGGCCTGTAGTAACATATAGAGCGACGAAACGAGTACATGTTTTATTTTCAACTCATTAGCAAGCAATTGATAAGCATGTTTTCGATGTGCATCAAAAATATTTTCCTTTAACATCAAACGATGTATGATGGTCAATACAGTGTCAACTCCATAGACTACAAGTAAAATGATATAACTAAAGTCTGAAGTTTTTACAATAAGCAGACCCAACAAAAATAAAATTATAAAAGCTATTGAGATGGCGCCTACGTCACCCGCAAAACACTTTGCTTTGGTTCTGAAATTAAAAAAATTGAAAACCAACAATGCCATCACAAGTGTATAAATAAAATCATTATCGACAAATGGCACTTGATAGGTATTAATATACCACAAACTACCAATCACAACCAAACTATATCCTCCTGTAATTCCATTGATACCATCCATGAAATTATAGGCATTGATAATGCCTGTACAAAAAATCAAAGCAAGAATAGTGTAATACCAAGGCAAATCATAAAGTCCCCATTGATAAAACATCAATCCCATGGCGGCAAAATGCATAAACAAACGAAGCTTTGAAGATTGTGGACGAATATCATCAAAAAAACTAACAATAGTTATCAAGGTCAAACCAAAGAAAAACCACTGATAATGAAAACCTTCAAGTACGAAATAAATCAAAACACCCATGTAAAACACGATTCCACCACCACGCAAAGTAATCTTTAAGTGCGAGCTTCGTTCATTGGGTTTATCTATAATATTAAAATAGTTGGCTATTCGAAAATAAACCAACTCAGCTGTAAAAAGAGCTATAAAAAGTAATAAGTAGTTCATTTATTTTCAAAACTTTGAATGGTACCTCTAAATCCCTCCTCGGCCGAAACCGGCATCTTCTCAATTTTCAAAGCATTCTTTAACTTATTATTGGAAACAACGTAGTTTTCAGTCAATTTTTGGAGACGTTCTGTGTTTAATGGGAAATGAAGTTTGGTTCCAATTCTGGCAATTAATTCTATCACAGATTTATTCCAATTCCAAATCCGGTTGGGCTTACGCATGGTGGTAGCCATTAGCGAAATCAACTGATTGGTTGAAAGTGTTTCGTCATCCCCCACATTATAAATACCACTTTCAATATCATTTTCTATTAAGCTCGTGATTACAAAGCTCAAATTAACCACCGAACAAAATGACCGACGGTTTTCGAAAGCACCCAATGGATAAGGAATTCCTTTAAGAACCACTTGGTACAACAAATTCAAATTACCCTTATTTCCAGGCCCGTGAATCATACATGGACGAAGAATATAGGTGAATTTTGTTGGGAGTTGGGGGTTGGGAGATTTTAGTTCAGTATTGTCAGTAATATCCAGTTTACTAAGTAAGTAGTTTTCGGCAGCGATTTTACTTTCACCATAAGGTCCTCGTGGAGTTGGGATTACATCTTCTGTCAGATAATCCCCTTCAACTCTATCGGCAGCTGCTTTTACTGAACTGAAAAACACAAACTTCTTGGCTTGAGAACTCAAAAACCAATCATAAATTTTTTGTGTCAATCCAGTATTTATATCAAAATAAACCTGGGAATTGGTCTGACTCTTTGTATCGTGCGCTTTACCAGCCAAATGGATTATGACATCTAAAGGAGGTAAGTTATTTAATTCAGCCCACGAAAATGTTTTGGCAACACCTTCCTTTTCAGGGCATACAATATCCAATCCGTAAATGGTATGGTTGGCTTTTAATGCTTTTACAAGGTTAGAGCCCACAAAGCCATGTATGCCAGTGATAAGTATATTCATGTTTTTTATTTTATAAAGTCAAATATTAACTCTCACTTGAAACGAAATGATGAATTATTTTTTTTCAGTTCAACTTTGCAAGAGAGTTTATAAAGTCAACTTCCGATATACTGTTTAGTTACTTTTAAATTTCCATTCTGATAACTTGCGGATATTTTCTTTATCCCAAAATCTTAGTACCATCCTAACTAGTAAATGTTCAATTTCTAGTAAATACAAACTCAAAAACTTTGACAAAATACTTTAATGATAAGATAAACAAATTAGTATAGATACCATTTTCTTTACAACCACGAATAATTTCCATATTCAACATCAAATTACTTTTCCAAGAAGCAGTACTCATTCCACCAGTACGCATTTTCATTACATCTATTGGCAAGTATTTGTATATAAGCTTATTTGTATATAAAAATCGAATTACCAGTTCATAATCTGCAGCGATTTTATAATCCAACTTATAATAACCATACTTTTCAAAATTATTTTTATAGGTAAAAAATGTTGGATGTGCAGGCATAAATCCGAAACGTAACCGTTTTGGCGAGAAACTTTTAGAAGAATAATATCGAACAGTCTTATCCAAATTTTTGGGTCTTACAAACCTTACATCTGCGAAAGTCACTTGTACACCTGTATTTTGAAAACCTAAAGCTATCTGAGCAATAACATCATTCTTGTGATAAAAATCATCAGAATTAATAATACCCACCACATCGCCTGTTGCCATTCTAATACCTTTGTTCATGGCATCATACAATCCACAATCCTTTTCGCTTAACCAACGCATACGACCTTTAAATTTTGGTTCGTACTCTTTGATAATATCAACTGTGTTGTCTTTTGATAGGCCATCAACAACAATATATTCAATATCTGTGTAGTTTTGAGATAAAACAGATTCTATTGTATCTCTTACGGTTGCAGAGCTATTGTATGTGACGGTTATTATTGAGATCTTCATAAACTACTTTCTTAATAAGTTTTCAAAACCTTTAGATTTATAAAAGTCTTCATTTCTAAATAGATCAATATTTTTTAAGAGTGATTTATCACTCATGTTCCACCATTTAAGGGATAAAATCATTCCAATAATATCCTCGGAAAATCTATATTTAATTACTTTTGCTGGACTTCCAACAACAATTGCAAAGGGAGGTACATCCTTTGTTACAATTGAACCTGCTCCAATTACTGCACCATCAGATATTTTCACTCCACCTTTTATCATTACATTCATTCCAATCCAAACATCATTTCCAATTTCTACGGTTTCAAATTCCTCAAAAGAATTCCCTTTCACCCATGAGGTTTTTAGTGCGTTATTTTCTGATAAAAAAAGTGGCGATGTTGACAATGTATTAAAACTGTGTTTCGGTAATCCAATATATACATTTTTGGATATTGAACAAAATTTTCCAATATGGGAATGTATAATACATGAATTAGGAGCAATATAAGTATGTGCATCAATAGTCGAATTAAAAACCTGACACCCTCTATACACTTTAGCCTTTTTGTGAATTGTAGATTTATTATCAATAAATGATAGCTTTGAAACTCTATAATTAAAAAAGTATAGAAAGAATCCACATAAATATTTTGACATGTAGTATAGATTTAAATTTTTTGAATAGTTTTCTTTTTATTGAATTCATTAAAAATAATAAAGAATATTATAGGATCAAATGGTCCATGAAAAGCTACAGAATCAACAGAAGATCTTATTAGAAGTACAATTAGCAATAGCAAATAAAGAAAATTTCTCTTTAAAAAGAGTCTGATAGCAGTAAATAACAACAAAGAGATTAGCCATATAAAACCAAATATACCATAATAAACATGCATTCGAATAAAAGAATTATGAGGATTTCCTTCAACAATTGATGGTATATCCATTAAATATGAACCAAAAATAAAATCATGAAAAGAACTAAATATATTATTTAAATAATTTGAATTCATAGTTGATCGATCTCCTTCCAAACCTAGATTATCAAATCTTCCCAAACCAAATTCAAATAATAAGTCATAAAAATTATAAAACGAATAAGTAATTAGAGATACAATTAACACAAAAAGCAAGATTCGATATGATCTCTTTAAATTTACAACGAATGGCATAAAGATTAATAATATAGAAAATGCGATTATGCCGCCTCTTCCTGTAGCCCAAATAGCAATAATTAATGAAAATATCATTATCAATATACTTGGTGTTATGTTGTTTTGAACACATGAAATAATATAGTAACCTACTCCTATAATTAACAATACAGAGATGTAATTTCTGCTCGTATTGAAAATTTCGTTTGGATTATTTTCGGTAATGATTTGATATAAAAAAAACAATAAAATTAGATATATAAAATAGATAAATACTTTGTGGTTTAATTTATACTTTGTAGGAATTACTGCTATACCTAAATAACAAAGAACTAATATATTATCTTCAATTCTATAGTTTTTACTAAATAATGAAACAACAGTAGAAAATATGAACATTGAAATAAAAACAAATGTGACAAAAGGGTATCTTTTTGAATAAATAAATATGTAAATTGTTGTAGATATACCTATTAAAATATAACACCCAGTAATAAGAGTTTGTATCGGTTGAGCATTTTCATCGATATAATTCTTAAAGAAGATTAAAATATAAAACGTGATTATAATTAATTGTGGTATTGGTTCGGTTTTATTTTTAATCTTTTCTTGATTTGGATTTAAATTTACATCTTTGTCAGATTTCTTGTTCATTAAATTATGATTGACTATTATTTTTATAGAACTATGACTTTCTTTATAATAAAAATATTGTTAACTCCAACTTTTAGAAGATTTATTCTTTTGTGATAATCACCTTTAATATCGTCAAATTTATAATAATGAATTCCTTTTTCTTGATTGTTTAATACTACCTTAAATTTTGAAATCCCAGTTATGTCAAACAACTCAATAATAACATCCCCTTTTTCTTCTACATTAAATTCTACATTAAATTCATTCATTATTGGATTTGGATACACTTTAACTTTACAGTCAGATATTTTTAATTGAGTAATAATAATACTGTCACAGCCATTAATAGTTTTCAATGTATCAATATATGCACCTTCTTGTGAATAAATATGACCATTAAAGCTATAGATTTCACTATTGCATATAGTCTCATTTCTTTTATGAATAAATGTAGGATTTAAAACTATATTGGTTTCAATAATACTGTCACACCCATTAATCGTTTTCAGGGTATCAACATAAATCCCTTTTTCAAAATAATTATGTTCATTAAAAATGTATTTTTCACCCTCACATAACGAAATTGTTTGAGCTTTGTTATACTTTGGATATAAGAGTAAATTTGTTTCAATAATACTGTCACAGCCATTAATCGTTTTCAGTGTATCGACATAAATCCCTTTTTCAAAATAATTATGTCCATTAAAAATGTATTTTTCTCCCTCACATAACAAAATTGTTTGAACTTTGTTATACTTTGGATATAAGAGTAAATTTGTTTCAATAATACTGTCACAGCCATTAATAGTTTTCAGTGTATCAACATAAACCCCTTTTTCAAAATAATTATGTCCATTAAAAATATATTTTTCACCCTCACATAACGAAATTGTTTGAGTTTGGTTATACTTTGGATATAAGTGTAAATTTGTTTCAATAATACTGTCACAGCCATTAATAGTTTTCAGTGTATCGACATAAACCCCTTTTTCAAAATAATTATGTCCATTAAAAACGTATTTTTCACCCTCACACAATGAAATTATTTGAGCTTTGTTATACTTTGGATATAAGAGTAAATTTGTTTCAATAATACTGTCACAGCCATCTATAGATTCTATAGTATCTTTATATTGACCTGAATTAAAGTAATTGTGCCCATTAAAATTATAAATGTTATTATTACATTGATTTACAGAATCTTTAGTATAATATACCGGAGGAATCGGTTCACCATTAATTTCAAGATTATTAATGCAAGAATCCAAATAAACAGCCATAGTTTTTCTTCCTACTATGTCAAGGTGAAAATCATCAGCCCAACTGATTTTAGATTCAATGGGTCTTGTTGAAATATAATATACATTTCTAAATTTATTTGCTAATTTATTCATTACTGTTCCAAAGTAACCATAATCTATTTGCAAATTATTGTTTTTGGGTGTTTGAACAAGATATATAGGTGCATTTTTATGTTGTAGCGTAACTTTATTAATAAGTGATTTCATATAAAACTCAAAATCTAGATTAGATAAATTCCTATTAATGTCATTTACTCCAAATCCAATAATCACAGCATCACTCGGCGGATCAGAAGCTAGATGGTTGAAGTAAGAATAATCAAATTGAGCATCCATATTATAAACAGCAAGACCCCCACTTGCAACAGGAAATAATTGCCATTTTTCCCTATTCATAAATTGGAAGTAATTACTTTCACTTCCCATCCATGAATCACCAATTGCTAGAAGTATTTTTTTATTACTATTTAATTCGTTAACTATTTTTGCAGATGAATCAATTATTATAGAATTTATAATTGTTTTGGATTTCTCAAAAAACAAAGATTGATTAATAACGGCAGTGTGTATTATTATTTCACGCAATGTAGTATCTGGAAGATTAATTAATACACTTTTTTTACCTTCGAAGATTTCAGATTCTTCTGTGAAATGATAAAAATTCACTTTAGAAAATCGGTCAATAGATACAGTAATAGCGCATGAAACAGTAGATTCTTGATCAATTACCGAAGCTTTTATTTCAATTGTCTTTGTACCACGAATTTTAAATACTAATTGAGAACCCTCCCAGCCTGACCATTTACCAACGTCAGTAATTTCATTCCACCTTCCAAGCCACTGCAGGTCGGAATTATTGTATTTAATTTCTATAGGATAAACAAGGGTGTTTAAAAATAAAAATAACAGAAGAAAAAGCTTTTTCTTCATAATCAGATTATAAAAACAAGTAAACGAATGAAAAAAAATCATTTTTAAAGAATCACATTTAGATTTACCATTTCACGCAGGAAATGTCTTTTCGTGGATATGCATCCAATAAACTGTTTGGAGTAATATTTGTAATTTTTACTCCTTTCTTGATAGCAAGTTTTGCAATATAATAGTGAAATGTAGTAGTTAAATAATAAAACTTCAGATAATACGCCAGATTTTCTTTTGCATACCTTTCTTCGCATTCAATATAACAGTGTTCGTCTTTTGTAGAAGCAAATGAATTATAATCACAACCGAGCAAATAAATCTCCTTAAAACCCATAAATAAAGCAGTAAGAATTGATGTACTCACAACATTAATGGATATTTTCATATTCTTTGTGAAATCATCGTTTATTGAGTTTATTGGATAAAGTTTATTATAAACAAAGAATGTTTTATCTTCAACACCAAGCTCTTTCACATAGTGTCTTGTTCTATAATCAGTAATGAAAACCGGAGGGGCATCAGCGTATTTTTCTAGTATTTCTTTAAAGAAATAGCTATCTTCACCCCAAAACAAATTATCCATTAGTGTGTAGTACTTTGGTGTTATTTCATCAATTATTTCAGCTTGATATAGCGAATTAACAGCAAAAACGGTTTCGTTCTTTAATCTTTCTATATCAAGTTTACTCAAGTTTTTTAAAGAGGGTCCAGTTCCTATTATAAAGCATCTTTCATTTTTATGAATATCTTTAAATTTGATATTCTGCTTTATTAATTTCTTTTCTTTCAACTTAAAAAGAAAAACAATAGAACTTACTACATTAAAACACGAAAACACAAAAGTATCTATCAAATCTTTTATTTTAAACTTATTCATCTTGAAATCTTTTGTGTTTTATTCAGGTTAAAAAGTGGGTATATTTTATTGGAATAAACTATCACTAAAATTGTTATTATCATATTTGACAATAGACTTAAATATGATGTATATAACGCAGAGTACCTGGTAAGTAATACTGAAATCATAAAATGAAAAACAGAGACACTAAATGTTATATACATTAATCGCTTAGTCTTGTTAAAGAAAAACAAATAGTTAACAAAAAGATAATAAACACATTGAAAAAAAGCAGCAAGACTTAAAGGTAACATATACGGAATAGCATCTACGTATTTTGGAATAGCAAATTTAATCAAAAGCACCCCTGTAATTAATCCAATTACTGTGATCAATAAAAAAATGATTGTCATTAAATAAATCTGTTTAGATAAAACTTTTCTACCATTTTCAATATCATTTTTCTGCAATGTTTTAAATATATATACAGAGTTGGTTGAGTTAAATGCTGTTCCAATCATCATAATTATTCCAGAGAAAGTGTACGCAAAGCTAAAAACACCTACTGTTATTGCTCCCAGGAAATAATTTATTAAAAACCTGTCAAAACCTTGTCTAATCCAAACTGTGCTGTTGTGAGGAATTAATGGTAATCCAAACTTCAAAACCTTAACGAAATGACTTCTTCTAGGCAGCTCAAGTTTTATATAATCTTTTTTTATTAGAATAATCAAGTTTCCAAAAAACAAAATTAAAGAGGCTAATATTTGAGCATCAACTCTTCCAGTCCATCCATATTTAAGACTAACACAAAAATATATTGTTATCGAAAAGTTCAAAAAGGCCCAAAGCAATGTCATTAGTCCATACTTAATAGAAGCTTCTTCCAACCTATATACTTCTAAATTAATAGTATAAAAAAGTTGTACAAAACAAATAACTAAGGCGTAAAACTGATATAACTTCGAGAAGCCTATAAAATCTGCAAATGATTGAGATTCAAAAAGAATCAAAACCCCAAAAAATACAAATGTTATTCCTGAAACTATCAGAATAGCGTTCAAAATTTTTCTCACATAGTTTTTTGTCTTTTTAAAAAAAACTACGCTAAAGTATGATTGAGTACCTAATGATATTAAAACTGAGAAAACTAAAATGACAATATTAAAAAGGTTTAGAACTCCAAATTCCTGCTTTGTCAAATATATTGATAAAATAAATATCAATAAAAAATTTAAGCCATTATTTATCGTTGCAAATAAAGTAAAAGTTATACCTTGTTTAAGTAACTTGTTCTCTTTATATGATGATACTATATTTTTAATCCCCATTTAATTCCTCATGTCAGTATATAAGATACTCAATAAATATGATATATGTTTGGTTTTTACATGCTGTAATTTAGTCAATTATAGCGTAAATCCATCATCGACAACAATATTTTGCCCATTTACGTATTGAGACAAATCAGAAAGTAAGTATTGAAGCGTACCATTAATATCAGATTTATCCAACATCCCTTTGTTTAGGCAAAATGTTTTATATGATTCAAGGAATGCAGTTGGTTGATTATCTAATAAACCACCAAGGCTAATTGAATTAACACGTATATTTTTCCCCTTATAATACTTTGCCATATATTTTGTCAAATGTATTAACGCTGATTTTATCACAGCATATTCAACAGGCATTGTCATTGGAGTATCTTTGTACACTTCAAATCGGGGTGCTATTACACCATAAATTGAAGAGATATTTACAATATTTCCGCAACCCTGTTGTTCGAAATAATTTAAAAACTGTTGAGAGGTCAAAAAATATCCACCCAAATTAATATTGAAGTTTTCACAAAAATCTTCATACTCTACATCTTCAAATTTTCGACCATAATTTTTATTTCGAGGATATGCATTATTCACTAAGGCATCAATCTTTCCAAATTTCTTATTCAAATTATCTATTAATTCGAGTATTGACTCTTTATTATTAATATTCAAAGGTTGAAATTCGACTACGCCATTATTAAATAACTCCTTTAAGCTTTTTGTTACAAGTTCACCTTGTACCTGATTGTAATCTGCAATGACTGGAATCCCATTTTGAGTTAAAACGGCTTTAGCAAATTCTTGACCAAGAAGCCCCGCACCACCTGTTATCACTATTACTTTACCACTTAACATTTTAATTCAATCTTTTAAAACCTGTTTCAATAACTGAGCCTTCAAGTTTTTCAAGTAAAGTGCCATTTTTCAGATATTCAGATAACAATAAGAATATTTCAGCAGTATGTTTGCCAAATCCTTCAATTATTGATTCATTGTAAGCATTGGTCGGATAAATAGATGCACCCAACAAATATCCACGTTTCAACATCTCTTGGGTATAAAACGTTTGAGATTCCAACGGTAATGAATTTTTGAAGGAAATATGAGTCAATTGAGGTATTCCTGAAATGTGTATCTCCAAATCTGCAGCTTTAGCAGCTTTTATCCATACGTCATTTATCATGTTACCATACTTGAGTAAATTCAGATATACTTTGTCACGTTCAATAATCTCGAGCGTTTTCAATGCAGCCGTATAACCAATCCTTTCAGTCCAGAAAGTGGAACTAATAAATGTGGATTGAGCGGCCTCCATTATTTCACGACGTCCAATAATTGCTGAGATAGGAAAACCATTACCCAATGCTTTTCCAAATATCGCCATATCAGGCTCTACATTGTAAGTCAAATGAATTCCACCATTATTCATTCTGAATCCTGAAGTCACTTCATCAAAAATTAGAACAGCTCCGATTTCTTTGGCAATATCCTTCACTTTCTGCAAGAAATCATCTTTAGGATTTTCATTACGTTGAGGTTCCATTATGATTACCCCAATATCATTGTGTTCAGCAACTACTTTTTTAAGTGATTCGATGTCATTATAAAAAAATGGCAATGACGTATGTTTAAGCTGCCGTGGAACTCCTGAAGGCTTAAGACCTGGAAGTAATTGTTCATCAAGTTTTGATGTATCTCCAATATTGGACGAAATATACCAATCATGCCATCCGTGATATCCACAAAATACAACTTTATCCTTTCCAGAAGCAGCACGAGCGATACGAACTCCCACTGCACACGCTTCACCGCCAGTTCGGGAAAATCGAGCCATGTCAGCCCAAGGGTGAAGTGAGATGAGTTTTTCTGCTAATTGAACTTCCTCATAGGAATTAAGAGAAGACATTGACCCGTTGGTTATAGCATCAATTACGGCTTCATTTACCTCATCATTTGCATAACCCAATACACATGAACCCACACCCATTTGAGCAAAGTCATAAAACTCATTATCATCTAAATCCCAGATTTTACATCCTTTTGCAGTCTTGTAATATGATGGCCAGTTTTCTGGTAAAAATCTTTCACTTCTTTTTGATAGCAATTCATTCCCAGTAGGAATTATCGTTTTTGCTTTTTTCCAAAGCTCTTGTCCTGTTCTTTTCATTTATTTTTATATTCTTTTAATCAAAATCCACCATCTGAAATTTCGATTTTATTTAGGATTTCTAATACTTTGATATCGTCATCAATAGAATTAGAAAAGGGAATAGATGATTTTATACTATTAATGAAGCTTTGTAATTCTTCAATATACATACCTTCACCAATATTTTTGTTGTAACCACTTGCAGCCGAAACTTCAGGTTGATTGTACTTAATCCAACGGTTTGTTTCTACTTCATAAAGATTAAAACATGCCTCATCCCAACGCCATTGAATTTGGCCCAATTCCATGTTGATTATTAGTGACCGGGTTGCATATCTTGAGGCTACATCTACTACTACGCTACCAATCATACCTTCATATTTCAGAACAAATGCGTAACTATCTTCAATATTTGCATCAAAATCAATTGTTTTCTCAAAAAGTCCCTTTACATCAACCGGCCAACCAATAGTGTCCACTAACCATGTCAATTCAAATGGAACGATTTCACGTCCACCACCTGTTTCACGTTTAGACACATAAAATTCATTTACATTTTCCCATGGATGCCAATCAGGCAGATATTGTCCAGAATGATATGAAAAGTTTGTGATTTTACCATATTTCCCCGATTTGATTATAGCTGTAATGTCTTTAATCATAGGATGAAATCTCAATGTACATGAGGGTGCTAGAAATGTGTTATTTTTGTTATAATTTCTCATTTCTACAACATCCTCTAATATAACGCTTGCTTCGATAAAAGCGGGTTTATTATTATCGATTGCAATTTTAGCATATGGTGTATGCCTATCTGGCGGTGTAGAAATAATAAATGCATCAAAATCTGAAAGTGATAGGTTGCTTAGAGAATCTGTTGTTTGTATTAAGTACTTTTCAGTTGCTTCAATTCTTCTGTCTTCTCTTAAATCAAATCCAACAATATTAGTATACCCGAGTGCCTGTAAACATCTTACACGTCTTTTACCCATCGAGCCAAGTCCAATTACTAAAAATTTCATATTAACTCCTCCTTCTTTATATAATTTCTTTTTTTATTTCGTTCATACTTATTGAATAAGTATTTTACTATAGCATTTAAAAATAATCTTATCCTACAACTCCTCATTTTTTTTTAGAATTGCTTCAATAGCAATAAAATCATAAATATCATCAACCTCATAATTTTGCCATCTTTCAATATAATAAGGTATAATATTATTGGTGTAAAATATTTTTTTAGACTCAAACACTTCATTTTTAATCATATATATTACACCATACGGAAAGTATGCTTTATCAGCTTGTTGTCTTTGAGTTATTTTCTTTACATCGTCAATATATGATGTGATTTTTCCGTCTGTATCGATTTTCTTTACTATCATTGGATGCTCCATATGAACTTCTCCTACACTTATTATACCATCGGCAGAACTATCTAAAACACACATACTAATTGCATTATCTATGTCGTTCTCTTTTCTGAGTGGCGATGTTGGTTCTAATAGAACAATATAGTCAAATGTAACGGATTGTTGTTTGAAATGAGAAATAACATGTTCAACAACATCCATAGAAGATGAAGTATCCGATGCTAACTCAGCAGGTCTTAAAAATGGAACTTCTACCCCAAACTGATTAGATACGGCAGCAATATCATTGCAGTCAGTTGTTACAAATATGTCATCGATATATTTACTGCTTTTTGCCTGTTCAATGGTCCAAGCGATTAATGGTTTGCCATTGAGTAGTTTTATGTTTTTATTTGGTAATCCTTTGCTTCCTCCCCTTGCAGGAATAATAGCTAATATTTTTTTATCATTAAACATATTGAAAGTATTATAAATGTTTTACTAATTCTTGTGCTTTTTTATAATCTTCGTGTTTACCAATATCAATCCAATAACCTGTTAATGGAAAGCGTATAACCTTATGACCATTAGCAATGAGTGCTTCAATAAAATCAGTAGCATTATAATACGTTTCTGCTGGTATTAAATCCAACATTTTCTTTTTAATTAAATATATGCCAGCATTCGCATAATAATTGTATGTTGGTTTTTCTCTAACTCCTTGAATATCTCTTCCATCAAGTTCGAATATACCATAGGGTACATTTACGGAATAAGGAATGGCACCTACAGACATGTCAGCATCATGCTTCATGAAATGAAGATAAAAATCTTCGTAATTTATATCTGTAAATAAATCGGAATTCATAAGTAAAACGGTATCATTTTTAAATGTATCAACAAATTTAATGGAACCTATTGTACCTAAATAATTTGGCTCTCTAACACATTTTACTTTAACACCATCTCTTTCTGTCTCAAAATGGGACTCAATTTGCTCCTTTAAATAATTTACAGTTACGGATATATTGTCTACCCCAAAAGAAATCAATCTTTCAACATTATAATCGATAATCGATTTGTCACCTACTTTCAACAGTGGTTTTGGTATATTTTCAGTAAGTGGACGTAACCTTTCACCCTTACCACCAGCCATTAGCACTGCATCTATAGGCAATACTGAAAGTTTGTTTTTTAGGTTATAAACACATACGATATGTTTATCGGCGTCCAAACAAGGTAACAAAGCAATATCTATTTCTTTGTACTTTTTGATTTCTATTACATCCACTTTTGCAACACTTATAAAATGAAAATCTCTAAACATAGCAACAGTAATACTGTCATCTAAAGTATAACCTAAAACCAATTTACGTCTAATATCCCCATCAGTCAAAGTACCAACCATGCATTCGTTTTTATCTATTACAAATAGCGTTAATACAGTGCTTGACAAATTATTAATTGCATTCAACGCATCCTTAATTGTAGCACTATCAGAAATTATGTATTTTTGATAATCTTTCATGATTAATTATTGAAGAATGATTTCTGAATAAGATTATCCAATGGAAATTGATTAAGTACATTTAAAATACTAGCAGTTGTATTTTCTTTATAATATGGATTTACCGTCACTTTTGCATTTGTTCTAAAATTTTCTGAAAGTGCCTTCTCTAAACCAGTTCTTATGTCATTAATGCTAGTACCACAATGAATAACACTTTCTGAAACAATTCTTCCTTTTTGTCTATCGCCAATATCCAAAGTTGGTTTTTTAAAAGAGGGCACTTCAATAATGCCACTGGAAGAATTTCCAACAACTGCTGTTACAAATTGTAAAGCAGATAAATATCTTATTTTCCCCATTGAATTAAAAGCTATTGTTCTATCCGAATGAGTTGAAACAAAATCTTTTATTAATGCCATAATTAATCGTCCGTCTGCATCTGAATTTGGGAGCGTAAAGATAATATTAAAATTTGACAGTTCACTTAGTACAATCAATAAGTTTTCACACTGTTCTTTTGCCGTTTGATTTTCGAGTGTAACTGGGTGAAATGTAACCAATAATGAATTATCTAATTTAAATCCCAAAGAGTTTTCGATTTCTATTTTACTAAGCAACTTAGTTTTTATGACATTCTCAACACCTAACGCACCCACATAAAACACACGGTCTGGACTTTCGCCCAATTGAATTACCCTTCTACGATACTCTTCGGTGGATGTAAAATGCAAATGACTGAGTTTTGTAATTGCATGACGAATTGAGTCATCATAAGCACCTTCGGTAATTTCTCCTCCATGTAAATGAGCAACAGGGATTTTGAAAAATAATGCTGCCGTTACCGCTGCTAATATTTCATATCTATCACCTAAAACTAGAATTAAATCAGGATTTAAATCTTGATAAGCATCTGCAAAACCAATGGTAGCAAGACCAACTGATTTAGTAGTTCCATTGGCAGTATCGGATGAAAGCAACATTTCAACTTTCTTGTCGATTAAAAAACCATCCTGCTCAATTTCTTTATAAGTCAAACCAAACTCGGGCGATAAATGCATATTTGTAGCTATGACTTGCAATTGCAATTCACTATCAGTCTTTATTGCAGCCATCAAACCACTTAATAGACCATATTCTGCCCGACTACCAGTCACTACACAAATTTTTCTCATAACTCAATTAAATCATCTTTTTTGTAAGACCTTTTCGCAATTTCACCAATAATAGTTTCCCACAGCATAGGCGAAACCCCCGTTCCTGGGCGTTTTACAGTTAGATTTGTTTCAGAAAAGACTTCTCCTTTCAGTATCTCAGAAGCAGCAACAATACTTTTTCGTGCTACTGATTTATTTTTTTTCTCAGAAAATGAAACAGTCTTCACTCCTGATCCGAGTGCTAATTCGACATTCCGAATAGCCGTCACCATTGCTTTCAATTCTTCTGGTTCCAATGAGGCTTTGTGGTCTGGTCCTTCCATATTTCTGTCCAGTGTAAAATGTTTCTCAATAACTGTTGCACCCAAGGCAACGGCCGCAATAGATATTTCTATTCCCTTTGTATGATCAGAATAACCAATCTTTAAATTAAATTTATCAGCAATGGTTTTCATCGCCAGCAAATTAACATCTGTCATTGGAGTCGGATATTCAGTATTGCAATGCAATATTGTTATTTGTTGCTTGCTAACTCCAAATTTCATCAATACCGAAAGTGTATTTTCAATATCCTCCATATCGCACATTCCAGTGGAAAGAATGATTGGTTGATGCAATAATGCAATTTTTTTCAGGTACGGATAATTCGTTATCTCACCAGATGGTATTTTCCAAACACCTAAATTTAAAGTTTCCAGAAACTCTATACTTTCCAGGTCGAAAGCTGTAGAGAAAAATTTTATATTTTTTGTTTTACAATATTCGATTAGCTCTTTGTGCTGATTTTGTGACAATTCCAATTTCTTAAGCATTTCATATTGCGAATCATCAGTACCAGACATGTTTCTTTGTTGATATTCTGCTTTCTTGGCATTTATAGAAACTAACTTGTCGGCATTAAATGTTTGAAATTTTACATAATCAACACCTGCTAAAGCAGCAGCATCGATTAGTTTTTTTGCAATTTCTATTGACCCGTTATGGTTTACTCCTGCTTCGGCTATTATTAAAACTTTATCCATATCAAAGTTACAGCTTAATTTTCAAAATTGCAGGATTTCCGGAATAAACACCTTTCATTAGAATGTTTTTCCGAACCATTGCTCCAGCTGCAATAACACAACCGTCGATAACACTAACACCATTTACTACTACAGATTGACTCCCTAGAAAACTAGACGAGCCAATGATACAATTTCCGTTCACCATAGCTCCAGTTGAAATATGGCAATAATCCTCAACAATAGCATCGTGTTCAATATTCGCAAAAGTATTGATTATACATCCAACACCCACATGAGCATTAGCGTTAACATGAGCATGATGCATAATTACCGTTCCATCTCCAACAATACTATATTTAGAAACATAGGCAGTACTTGCTATTATTTTGGCGAATTTCCCCCCACATGCATAAACCTTCTCGTGCAGTTTGAAACGTAATGTTGCATCTTTAATTTGACCAACCGTAACAATAAACAATGCATTATCTACAAAATTTATCATATCATCATCTGTGCCAATGATAGTATGATTGAGTATTCTTTTTCCAACATTTTCGGCCGTGTCCAAAATTCCCAAAATAGTATAACCGGCACTTTCGGCCACATCAATTACAGATGTACAGTGACCTCCACCACCAATCAATATCAGATTTTTTGTTTCCACTATATCCTTACGCTACTTGGTATATTCACAACTCTATCTTCAAACCAAATTGTATTTTTCAAGTCATCGGTTTGACAATCTTTAAACATTTGGAGTTTATTCATTAGACACCAAACAGGTCTGGTCATAACACCGTGATTATTTGTAAATTGGAGAAACTCTTGTTGAGCAGTCTTATCCTTCAAAATCACAACGTTTAACCAATAGTTTGATTTGCAATCTTTTGGTTCTACAAAGAACTCAATATCCGCTTGTTCTTCAAAAAAAAGTTTGTACTGTTCGGCAGTTTCGCGTTTATTGGCAAGAATTAATTCCAGGTTTTCCATTTGAGCGCAACCAATAGCTGCGTTTACATTCGGCATACGGTAGTTATACCCTATTTCATCATGAATAAATTCCCACTTATGATTTACCTTGGCTTGCGTAGTTAGATGCTTGGCCTGCATCGCCAACTTTTCATCATTAAACAACAATACACCTCCTCCACCAGTAGTAATGGTTTTATTGCCATTAAAACTAATCGCGCCTACCTTACCAAAAGTTCCGGTATGTTTTCCTTTGTAAAAACTGCCAAGACTCTCTGCTGCATCTTCAACTAGTTCAATATTATAAGTTTCACAAATCATCACCAACTCATCCAAGTGTACAGGATGTCCAAAAGTATGCATAGGAACGCAAGCTTTTATTCTTCTGCCAGTCGTTTTGTTGTAACAAACGCCATTTTTTGTTTCAGCATTTTCTACCAGCCATTTTTCAACCGCTTTTGGCGATAATCCCATTGTATCTCTATCAACATCAATAAATACTGAATGAGCACCTACATAGCTTATGGCATTACAAGTAGCGATGAAAGTAAGCGCTTGAGTAAGTACTTCATCATTTCTTTCAACACCCACCAACTTCAATGCCATGTGCAAAGCACTTGTGCCATTTACGCAAACAACCGCTTTTGTAGCTCCAGTATATTCAGCAATAATCTCTTCAAAATCATTTACAAATTTCCCAACACTCGAAACAAATGTGCTATCGATACACTCATTTAAGTATTTCTTTTCATTACCTCCAAAATAAGGATTATGAAGAAATACCTGATCTTCAGCTTTATATAGCTGATGAATAAATTTCGTTATATGATTATACATTATAAATGTCAGCTTTATATTTCTTCAAATTTTCTTTATCTAAAAACCATTCAACTGTTTCTTGTAATCCTTTTTCAATATCGTAGAATGGTGTAAAACCAGTTAACGCTTTAATTTTTGCATTATCTCCCCACAATCGGAAGACTTCTGAGTTTTTTGGACGAAGCCGTTGTTCATCTTCAATAAACTTCACATCCGATTTCATAATCTTTGCGATTAATTCAAGGGTATCTCGCATTGAAATTTCAAAATTACTCGCAATATTCACTTCTTGACCAATGGCAGCATCGCATTTAGACAGTTCAATAAACCCTCTACATGTATCTTTCACATAATTAAAGTCGCGTGTGGGTGTTAAATCTCCAAGTTGTATTTCCTTTTTTCCATTTGCAATCTGAGCGATAATGGTAGGTATAATTGCTCGTGCCGATTGGCGAGGGCCATAAGTATTGAATGGTCGAACAATTACCACAGGCAATTCAAAAGCGTTGTAGAAACTCATTGCCATTGCATCTGCAGCAATTTTTGTAGCAGAATAAGGTGATTGTGCTTGTTTCGGGTGGTTTTCGTCAATAGGTACATATTGAGCAGTACCATACACTTCGGAAGTAGAAGTGACAAGTATACGCTTTACTCCATTTTCTTTTGCGGCTTGACAAATGTTTAACGTACCTTTTACATTTGTATCTACGTAACTATCAGGTGCTACATAAGAATAGGGTATAGCAATAAGGGCCGCTAAATGAAATACAATTTCTATATCTTTGGTTATATGTTTACAAAAATGGGGGTCACGTACATCACCAGTTACTACCTCTAGGTTAGGATGAGAAATCCCATCTAACCAACCCCAAGTGTTAAAGGAATTATATAATGATAATGCTTTTACTTGGTAGCCCTGCTCCAACAGCATTTCTGTAAGATGAGAACCTATAAAACCATCTGCACCCGTAACCAAAACCTTTTTCATTATAATCATAAGCGTTTCACGTATTTTTTGTCTATAATATCACATAACCAGCTCTAATTGAAAGGCTTAAGCTGCATAATTATTATTTCTGAATTTATATTAGTAAGAATAAAGTTGTATAGTATATACGTAAAGTTTTTCTACAAATTCAAATTTCCCTATTTCACTTCAAAATTTATTCAAGTTAATGTCTTGTGTGTTGGTTTTCTGACAATTAAACAAATAAACAAAACCATTTTTAAGTACAACCAAGAAATTATCTAACTTCATATACAACGATATTGACAGTTACTAGATTCATATTTCTTTACACACACAAACCTTAAAACAACTATTTGAGTTCCTGTGAATTTTACTCAGTCATTATTCACTTATCGGTATTTAGATACAAAATCTTTTAAACATAAAAATAGATAATTACAATAACGTTACATACTATGTTTTTAGTATGAATTTGATTTAGAAAATGTATATTATTACACCAATTATTGCTTTTCAAGTATCATTTGTCGGACAAAACAAAATATTCATTTAAAACAAATAACCCTTAGCCCTTTTGAAAACTTGGCAATTACTAGTTATGTAAAATATAACGTATATTAAAAAGAAAAAAAATCTGAACGGTATTAATACTATCCCTTCAATAAACAGTACCCAAAACTACTGTTTATTTAATTCAGGTTTTTTAGTCCAACATTGACGAAACAAAAAATCAAATTATAACATCAACTACAAGAACAAAAATGATATTCGAGAAATTTTACATTTTCATTTTTTGTAATTCTGTTTAGCCCACCAAATTTAAATTATTTCAATTATTTCAATCATAAAATTAAAATTGGTGACATATTAATTTCTTAATAATTATCAATGATAATTTACTCTTATATTTTCGTGCATTACATTTTAAAATTTGCACTTAAACTATAAATACTTTGCCTTGCAGTGGCTATGCTATTTAATACCTGATGAAAAAAAACTGAAGAGTTACCTATGAATAATCTCCGATTTATTTGTGGGTATAAAAAGAAAATTCTATCTGGCTCGAATTAACAAAGCAAAATTGCATACATTTTGGTTAGACATTGTAAAACAACTTTCATGTTGTAATTAAAATTACTTTGCAATAATTCACTAACACCTTAAGTTTTAAAATAGAGATTCAAAAAGCACCACATTGTTTAGTTAAAATAAATCAGATATATACACCAACATATATATGAACTGCAAAACAAATGCAGATATAATGATGCAATTTTTAAATAAAAAAGAGTGTAAAGGTACTACATTTCTTTTACTAATCCTAAAAAAAACAGCATCTAATACACCCTAATAATTAAAGCACCAACTCTACATCTCTAATTTAATTACAGAGGCCGATTTGACTAAATGTGATTTTAAAAGAAACAAAAGTAATGAACAAACAACTTTGATATCCCATTGAAAACCAACATTTTCTATATGTAAAAGAACAGATTATAGATATAGCTTTGGTTTTACAATCCATCAAAGGAAAGATATATGGAATGACTCAACAGTTTGATTGTGCAAGCGAAGAAATAACTGTCGTTAAATTACGATTAGCGGTTTATGAAACACCAAAGGCGTATATAACAGCAGTATTCCACCATCATAGGATTCACTTTCAGCACAGGCCGAAAAGTCTAAAAAACTTCATGTAACGTTCTTTGAAAGAAAAGTTGGGAAAGTCCAATGGCGGAAAAACAGGTCGTAAAGGTCACTCTTTGGAAACTGGTTATAACATGTAGTGATAATCTGCATGGAAAGATTATTGCCATTACTTCACATGATGTAAAACCCTTGTTTTGACTATTGGTTGATGCTGATAGCCCAAAACGCATTTGAATCGTCAAAAACATTTGCCAGAATTGGTGTACAAAAACAAATAAAACATCAAAGTGTAGAATTGGAAATTTGCACAATAATAACTGATTTAATAACGAATCAGTTCCATTAGTGGGAGATTTTTAAAATCATTCAATGTGAAAGTCTTAATTAGTGTCAGAAAGAAAACACCCTATTTTTTTCAACAATCTTATTGATCCAAAATGATTCAATTTCATTTCGGTCTTATTTTGATTTATTTCGTTGTGTTTTGTGAACAAATTATCAATCATG
>Ga0247844_1003270_pt1 | contig 24173 bp, 14 predicted proteins | sample LaCtaG_FD_192421 | JGI IMG/M metagenome (GOLD analysis project Ga0247844, IMG submission 192421) | Freshwater microbial communities from meromictic Lake La Cruz, Castile-La Mancha, Spain - LaCruzMarch201714.5m_1 | ecosystem: Environmental > Aquatic > Freshwater > Lake | place: Spain: Castile-La... | reverse complement strand
TAGAAAAGGAAAGATTAGAAAAGGAAAGATTAGAAAAGGAAAGATTAGAAAAGGAAAGATTAGAAAAGGAAAGATTAGAAAAGGAAAGATTAGAAAAGGAAAGACTAGAAAAGGAAAGACTAGAAAAGGAAAGACTAGAAAAGGAAAGACTAGAAAAGGAAAGACTAGAAAAGGAAAGACTAGAAAAGGAAGAAATAAAATTTTTTGAACCTTCTTCTCTATCAACTGAATATGAAAATTTAAATAAAACAAAAACAAGAAAAAGAAAAAGAAAAAAGAAAGATAAACCAACAGTTGTTGAAGAAAAAGTAAATGAAATAGTCACATCTATAGTTACAGATATTACAGGAAAAATAGCAGATTTAAATATAGATAAAAATTCTGAAGTAGTAACAAATTTTATAACAGATGTAATAGAAGAAACGAATTTTAAAATTAATCAAAAGATTGAAGAAGCTAATACTGTAAAAGAAGTAGAAGAATCTGTTAAAGATAATATAAAACAAGCAGTAGAAAAAATAAATAAAAACAGTTTATTAATCCATTTAACCGATAGCGATTTTGAAGAAGAAAAAATAGTTGATGAAGAAATAAAAGATCCTATAATCGATGAAATGTTGTTAGGTATATATATTTGGACAGCATATGCAATAGGTAAGTATGATGAAAGTATAGAAAAGAATTATCTTGATAAAATTAATTATATGAATACTCGTTTAGAAAATAATATATTTTTTGGAAATAATAAATTAATACTTGAAACATTAGATTCGTTTAACGTATTTTTAGATGACAATATTGAAAACATTAAAGAAATATTTGATGAAAATCTTAAACGTGATGTATCTAATGTTTCAAGTATTAAATATGCATTAAGTAATATTGAAAAAAATTTAACTATAACATATAGACTATATGATTATTTACTTCAATGGAAAATTTTTTTGTTACAAAAATATTTAGACCTGTATAAAAGATTAAATGATACAGTTTCTTTTAATAAAAAATATCAAGAATATAGTGAAAGTATATCTACTTTAGAAACTTTTAGAAAAATTAGACTATAATTTTATTAACTTTTTTATTACTTTTAAAAATTATTTCTCCTATGTTTTCACCTTTTATAATATTTTTACATTTTGTATAATCAACTTTTATATTAGGTACATTTTTATATTTTGTATGTTGTTTACATAATAAAGCTACTGATTTGATTATATCTATAGAAGGTTCAATTTCTGTTTCTAAAATTACATAACAAGACGAAAAAGATGTTAAATGAAATAAAAGGTATTCTGGATTTGTACCGATAAAAATTTCCCAATTTTCTTTCGCATTTTGTCCTACTATACATCTTAAATCTTCAATAAAAACAATTTTCATTTATATTTAATTTTTAATTTTTTAAACAAAAATTTTTGTATGTACTTTGAAACTTTTATACTTTTATATTTTCATATTTTAAAACATAAGTTTATGTTTTAAAATTAACTTTAAAGATATTTTTAATACCCCCGGCTTATATTTTTAAGTGTATATACTTTTTAAATTATACAAAAACAAGATGATTTTTTAGGTCTATCTTTTATTTTTTTGTATAGTCTTAATATTTTACCTATAAATAATGTATATAAAATAAACAAACGTAGTTTCCTTTTATATTCTTTTCTTAACGATTCAATAATAATATTTATATAATTGATATCATGAGACAAAAAATATAAAAAATGTACTTCTATACAAGTTAAATATGATTTCGGAAACTCTTGAGAATTTATACAATTTTCACAATCACAATTGAGTATTCTTTGTAAAATATTTTTATTAGTATTTTCATTTTTACACATGTCACATCCACAGATTTTAACTTTTTCATATTTTAAAATACTCATTTATTTAAAATACAAAAATAAAATTTCGATACTTTGGTTTTAAAAATCTTTTCAAAAAATAATTCTTTCTGTAAATATTTTTTTTGTTTTATAGAAAATTATTTTCAAAAAATAATTTTAAAGTATCGGAAAAATAAAATATATAAAAGTTTCCGGAGTACGAAATTTTTTTTAATATAATATTTTATAGTAAAGCGTTTTCCCACACACACAAAAATTGTGTGTGGCTAAAAAAATATTGAAAAGTGGAATTTCAAATTGATATCATGAATACATATTGTAAAATCAAATGTTAAACTAGAAAATAACCAGTTTAAGAAAAGTTATACTGAGATTAGTTTAAAAAACTCATCTTACATCAGTTTTTCGCATAAAAATAACATGCTGATATCATTAAAAAAACATATATATATCGTGAAAAATCTTAGTTAGTCTTAAATACAGTCTTAAAAAAAAATATAAAACGTATGTATATTTTATATATATCATAAACATATTTAAAGACTGTATTTCATAATATAAAATGAATATATGTGAGTTTTGTAATAAAGAGTTTGCAAGTGAGAGAACTTTGTATAATCATAAAAGAAACACAAAATATTGTTTAAAAATACAAAGTAAAAATGGAATAAATATAGAATATAATGAAAAGCTTAAATGTAATATATGTTCTAAAAATTTTTCTGATAAGCGTAATTTATTAAATCATTTGGAAAAAATATGCCTTAATGGTAAAGATATAAATATATTATTTGTAAACAATTTATATTATGAAATTAATAACAAAAATAATATGATTAACGAATTAAAAGAAGAAAATATAATATGTAAAGAAAATATACGTATACTTGAAAAAAATAATGTCGAATTAAATAAAAAACTTTATGGCGTATTAGAAGTTAATAAAATACTTGAGACTGATCGAGATTGTATACATCAAATTGCAAAACAGCCTAAAACTATTACAACAACTACAAATAATAATAATAAAATTTTAAATGTTATTACACCTTTTAATTTATCAGATAAAGAACAAATTATAGATATAGTTAAAAATAATTATAATATAAATTATATCTTTTCAGGTCAGAAAGGATGTGCAAGATTTGTTTATGAAAATATTATTAAAGATACAGATGGAAATTTAAAATATATATGTTCCGATCCAAGTCGTTTTATTTATAAATATAAAGATGAGTATGGAAATATACAAAAAGATATAGATGCTAGAAGACTTACAAATTTACTTATAGAAGGAGGATTAAAAAATAAAGCATGTGATATGGCAAGTAATTGGTGGACAGATGAAAATGGAGATGTAAATACAGATAAGTTTGAAATGTTAATAGAAAAAGCAGAAGCAATAAGGACAATGGAACAAGATAATACAGAATTTAAAAAAGAACTGGCGACAATGACAAGTATATAAATTATCCGATCATTTTAAAGATTATTTTCTTAACCTAAAAATTTATATATTAAATTATGAATTCGTCATGTTTCAATATGTTTTAAAAAATAAAATATGTTTTAAAATAAAAATGCCTTTTCAGATAGAAAATATATATTTACAAGAAGCTCTGTTACAAACTTCATATGATATTACAACAGGTATTATAGATATTCAAAGTGGCACAGGACCACAAGGTTCTCAAGGTGTTACAGGATATACAGGACCACAAGGTTCTCAAGGTGTTACAGGACCACAAGGTTCTCAAGGTGTTACAGGACCACAAGGTTCTCAAGGTGTTACAGGATATACAGGACCACAAGGTTCTCAAGGTGTTACAGGATATACAGGACCACAAGGAGGTATTGAAAGTGAAACTATTACTACTACAGCAACATTAAGTGGGAGTATTCAAAATAGTTACATAGATAATAGTACATCATATACTGTTACATTGTCAGCTGCTATTCGTATTGGAATGTTAAAAAATATTACTATAACTACAAACGACGGAAATAGTGAAACTATAACAATAGAGTATACAGATGGATATGGAAGTTCTCAAACATGTTTGTTTAATGCAATTGGTAATACTTTGTTATTAATATCAACTGCATTAGGATGGCAGTTACTTCTTAATTCTTTAATCACAGATATTAGTTCAGTTTCTTTTGAACCATATGATGCAAATACGGGAATGAGATTTAACGGAAATGTCATAGCACAAGGAGCTTATGTAACAGAAAAAGGTGTTGTGTATAATACTTCTGGTACACCAACTATTTCTGATAATAAAGTAATTGCTTCTTCAACTGGTTTAGGAACGTATCAAGTGGATTTTATGGCAGGAACTTCAGATGAAGTTTATGCTAGAGCATATGCAATAAATTCTACAAGTGTTTCATATGGTTCTGAATTATCTGCATTTCCTGTATTATGTTTAGCAAAAGGAACTTTAATCACGTTGTTTAATGGTGATACAAAACCAATAGAAGAAATTGAATATTCAGACGAACTAAAAGTATGGAATTTTGATATTGGTTGTTTTGACAAATCAAAACCATTATGGATTAAAGTACCACAAATATCAGAAAGATATAATTTACTAACATTCAGTGATGGAACAACTTTAAAAACTATAGATCAACACAGAATTTTCAATAAAGACTTAGGTAAGTTTACATATCCAATGTCAAATGATACTCCTATAGGAACAAATACTTTCAATACCGATTTAATAGATATAACTTTAATTAATAAAGTAGTAGTCGAAGAACCTGTTGAATATTATAATATTATAACAAATTATCATATTAATATGTTTGCAAATAAAATTCTAACATCATGTAGATATAATAATATTTATCGAATTGTTGATATGAAATTTGTAAAAGACAATAGAATTACATGTTCTATAGATCAGTATAATGGAGTTTCTGATAAATATTTTTATGGTTTAAGATTAAATGAACAAAATTTTGAAATTAAAAATACTATTGAATATGTAAGAAGACTTGAACTATATAAAAAATGAAAGTTATATTTTTAGATCATCAAGGTGTAATGCGTATAACAAAAAATCCAGAACCTGGAATATTGTGTGATTTTGACACTGAATGTGTTAAAGTTTTAAATTCTATTTTAGAAACTGATAATGATATTCAAATAGTTGTTTCATCAGACTGGAAATGTTGGGTAAATTTAGAAGATATGAGAATTTTTTATGCGAAACAAGGAATTATTAAAATTCCTTTAGATTATACACCAACAAATAAACGACAAAATAAGTATGAATATACTCGTTCAACAGAAATTAAAGATTGGTTATCAAATAATATTGTTTCTCATTGGGTAGCAATCGATGATTTAGATATGAAAAATTATTTAAGTAATTTTGTTTGGATAACAGATTCTAATAAAGGATTAAAAACTAATAATATAAAAGAGAAAATATTACTACATTTAATGGATAATTTTAAGGAATAATTAATGTTAAATTTTAAACTAAAAATAAGTTTAAAATTTATATTTTGTATTTATAAATTCAGTTAATGTATCTTTAAAGAATTTTTTACATTTATAAACATCATTTTTTGGTTCTTGAACATAAAATGTATCTCCAACTTTTATTCTAAAATTTTGATATGGTATAGTACCGAAATTTGTATCAATATAATCTATAGCTAATAAAGTAATTGGTATATTTAATTCTTTTGCGATATAAAAAACTCCAGATCTAACTTTTGAAATATGATTAAATTTATATTTAGGGTGTTTAGTAACATATGTAAAAATATATCTTCCATCTTTTATATGATTTTCAATAAGATCTTTTGTATTTTTAAAAGAACCATTTTTTTTAGTTTCGATTCGCCATTTAACTATTTTATCAAATTTCATAGTATTTCGTACTTGATCTCTCATCATTATTGCGAGATCTATTGGAAGTAAAATACAACATAAATTTTCAACTCTATCATTACAATAATTACAAACTATAATAGAAGGAGTAGATGGAAGATTTTCAAAATTTGTAATAAAATTAAAATATTTTCTGTAAATAGGTTTAACTAATTTAATTAAAGTTTTATTATCTTTTCTATCATCAACAGAATCAATATATATAAGTTTAATTAAACTATAAAAAACATTTCCAACTATTATAAACGTGTTTTTATATATTAAAAATAAAGCTAATATAAGTACAACTTTATATTTTATTTCTATTTTTAATAATAGTATTGCAAGTATAAATAATAATAATAAAATGAATATTATAAATAAGTAATAACAGTCTCCTATAATTTTCAAAGAAGGTATTAGGATTCCTATTAAACTAAATATAAAAAAAGAAATTAACATTTATATTCTATTATAGTGCTTTAAATTCCAATTAATTTATTAAATAATTTAGAAAAATCTCCCTTTACTTTAAGCTTTGTAAGCAAATGATACATTCCATATGGTATTTTATTTAGATATACACAATTAGGTGGTAAAATCCATTCTTTCATTAATTCAGTCTCTTTGCGTACTGCAAATAAATTCCATTCTTCAGTAAATTCAAATTCATCATCTTGAAGCCAAGGAGTATATTGTATTTTAAAATATTTGTACATATATATTTTAGATTCTTCAGAAATATCATCTTTCAATATGCCAATTTTTTTAACTATATTATAAAACTCATCTTCATCTTCTTTTTTAATTGCAATATGTAAATTAATTAAATTATTTAAGAGATGATCTTCTATTTTATTTAAACATCCAAAATCTGTAATATATAATTGTGTATTGTCTTTAACTAAAAAATTTCCATAGTGTATATCAGGGTAAAATAAACCATATTTATAAAAATTTGTGAATATAAATTCTATAATTAACATTCCTATATTATTTCTTTCTTCTTGGGTTGAGTTTTCTATAAAAGAAATTATACCACTACCACTAATATATTCCATTGTTAATATATTTTTAGTACATAGTTCAGGTATTAACTTTGCTATATTAATATATTTGTGATTATTCCACAAATCAAACATTTTTTGCTGATTATTAAATTCTAGTGTATAATCTAATTCTTCATATAATTTTGTTTTTATATCTGTCATCGCTGATGATAAGTCTGAAAAATAAAACAAATATTTTGCTACATTATCTAATATAAAAATATCACTTTGAAATTGTTCATAAAGACCTACATATTGCACTTTCATAATTATATCTTCATTATTTTTATATTTACATAAATGAACTTGTCCTATTGAACCAGATTTAAAAACATTAAAATCTATATCATCTATATCTTTAAAAAATTCTTTATTTGTATCATATTCATTTTTTAAATACTCAATAGTTTCTTTTTGACAATATGGTTTGCAATCTGAAAAAACCTCACTTTTTTCATTATAAAAAGATAGTATCTGTGATAATTTTGCTAAAACACCCCCATATGAAGCGAATGTATCCGCTATTCTTTCTAATTTAGTATGTCTATTAACCAAACCATTATTTCCTTTTTCACCTGAATCGCTTAATAAGTAATTATATAAAAGACTTACACAAATACTTCCAGATCTTAACATTATTTAATTAATTTATTTACTAAAGTTTAAATAATTATTTTTTTTAATTATATTATTTTTAATAACATTGAGGTTTTTTATTTGTAGAACTTTTAAATATTTCTTTCATTTCATCTGATTTGCAAATATCCGATGACATTTTTTTAATATCGTTTTCATTTTTAGGTCTATTGTTTCTTACTGAATAAAAAATTTTATCTACAAACGCTATAGTTGTGTTAGTATAAATAAATTTATTTTTATTCCATACATCATATAATGTATCCGAGTTTGTCCAAATAATAAAAGAACTTATCCATTCATTCATTATATCTGTTCCTTCTGAATATAGAAAATAATGTAAAACACTTGCAAAAGATTGAAAAATATATATCGATAAACTCAATACTGCTCCATAATCGTCTTCACCTTTTTTTGCAATAACATTTGCAGGTATTTGCCATGAAAAAGATAAACTATTACAAAATTCTGGACATTTACTATAATAAGATTGTATTTTATCATATACTAACACCCAACTTTTTTCGGTTAAAGTAATTTGTTGTGATAGTTCTATATTTTTAGAATTATTTACATATGTTTGATATGATATGACTAAACCTAATAAAAATAATATCCTAATTATATCTCCAATTTTTATTGATATAATTTCAAATATGTTATTAGGTTTAAAAAAAGTAGATAAAATTGTGAATGATATAGCTACAAAAATAAATATAAGACCAATTTTCAAATATATTCCGTACATATTTATTAATAAAAATAAAATTGAATTTAAAATTAATTTTCTTTTAATTATATTAAAATATGTCAGATCAAAGAAATAGAATTATTGAACCTTTACTGATTGAAGATAATACAAGATTTTCTCAATTACCTTATAAATATTTAGAATTACAAAAAGCGTATGAAATTCATGAAGCTGCATTTTGGAGTTCGAATGAAATTGATTATAGTGCAGATCTTAAAGATTGGGAATCTTTATCAGATAATGAAAGGTATTTTATCGAACATATTTTAGGTTTTTTTAGTAATGCAGACGGTATTGTATTAGAAAATTTATTAATGAATTTTGGAACAGAAGTTAAAGCTCCTGAAGCACGAAATTTTTATGCTTTTCAAGGTATGATCGAAAATATTCACGCACAAACTTATGCAAAATTAATTGATACTTTTATTAGAGATCCCAAAAGAAAATCCGAACTTTTTAATGCGATTGATACTATTCCTGCAGTTACTGAAAAAGCAAATTGGGCTTTAAAATGGTTAAGTAGAGATAGACCTTTTGAAGAAAGAATTATAGCATTTGCTATTGTAGAAGGTATTTTCTTTTCAGGAGCATTTTGTGCTATATTTTGGTTAAAATCTCGAAATAAGATGACTAAAGCTCTTGGAAAATCTAATGAATTAATTGCACGTGACGAAAACTTGCATTGTCAGTTTGCAGTTTTACTTTACAATCATCTTTTAAATAAAGTATCTCAAGAAAGAGTAGCGGAAATTATTAAAGAAGCTGTTGAAATAGAAGAAAGATTTATTTGTGAATCTTTACCTTGTAAACTTATTGGAATGAATTCGGAATTAATGAGACAATATATTAAGTACGTTGCAGATAGACTTTTAGTACAGCTTGGTTTTAGTAAAATTTATTGTGAAGATAACCCTTTCGATTTTATGAAATTAATGAACCTGGATGGCAAGACAAATTTTTTCGAGCAAAAAGTTTCTGAATATTCCCACAGTTCAACCATGAACATATCAGAAAATGACTGGAATCTTGAAAATGTAGATTTTTAAAAATTTCACAAAAAATGAAGACCTTGTTTCAAAAAAATTTAAAGATTTCATTATATTAATATATATAATGAAATAATTTGAAAAAGTAGGAGATATATTTAAATATTTATAAATATTAATGTATGACGATAAATTGGACTAATATATACAAAAATAAACTTCCTTGAAAATAGGTTAAAAAAGTCATTTATTCATTTTAACTTGTGTAAATAAAAATCATTTTAATTAGTTTAAAAACATTTTAGATTGATAGGACATTTATCTATAATTTTTATAGGCTCCAGATTTTTAAAGATTATTTTTCTTAACATAAAAATTATATTAAGAAAAATTTTATGACGTAAATTTACATCAAAATTGAGTTTGAATGTTACGTTTAAAAAAATTTTTTTTTAAAAAAAGACCAAATAATATTAAAAAGAGGAATCCTATAACTGATGCAGCTACAATTATAAAAATATTTATGTTGTTAGTTTGAGTTATATTATATAATCCGTCTCTTTTAAGTTCATAAAAACGTATAGTAAACTGTTTTTGTGTTTCAGATGAAAGTATATTTTCGGGATACATTTGTAAATATTTTGTTTTAATATCGTCTATTGTCAGTTGAGGAGATTTTGGATATAATAGACTAGCAGTTATGCAATCATTTGGAGACAAACGTAAAGTGTAAGGAGTACCAATATTATTTAAAGTTAATTCTTTTGGATAAGAATAAATCATTATACTATCTTTATCATAAGAAGAACCAATAAAAGTATCTTTTTCCACCTGATTAACAATTTGTTCAGTTGTATGATCTTCATCCCAACCCATAGTTATAGCTGTCCAAGAGTATAATAAAGGTAAATTCCATTCTATATTTCTACCACATATAGATTGATGTTCGTGGTCAAATCCTAAAGCATGTCCAAACTCATGCAATACATTATTTATAGAAAATGAGGAAATATTTAAAGTTGGTTGTTTTTGAATATCACTAGCTACTAAATATAAAGGATTTAAACTTGGTAAATTACTCTTAGTATAGCCTAATTTTTCACAATATATAAATTCATCAGAATTCCATTCCCATTGATTATTATTTTTTTGTGCTCCACATAACGTTTCTGTTAAAGCAGCTTTACCAAGTACCGATACTCCACCTTGACTACTAACTGGTACAAAAGAAATTCTTATATCACAATCACTATTGTTGGGAATTGTAGTAATATTATATCCTAAATTTAATGATGTTATAAAAGCTGCTGGTAATGCAAATTGAAAGTTTAGATTTACAAAAGGAGCCCATCTTTCTATTATACATCTAATTGTATATTTTATTACAAGTTTTTGTATATTTTGAGATGTTATATTTTGTCCGCCATTTTTATATTCATTATTAAATTGGAGTTGTAAAGGGTCAAAATTTGAACCAACTTTTACTTGACCATCTACTTTTGTTACAGACTCATTAAATAATAAATTTGTATTTGTTACTTCATTCGCAAAATAAATCTCTAATGAGTTGAAAAATTTTATTTTTAAAATTTGACCATTAGGCCACACTGTTAATCTATCTGATATAAGTCTATACTTAGTAGGGTCTGTAGTTTTTAATTTTTTTAATTCAGGTGTATCTTTAATTGAATTCTTAGTGGTACATAATCTAATATTTTTTAAATTGTTTATATCCATTTTATTTATTTTAAAAAATAAATAAATAAATAAATAAAATGACACTATGTAAAATAATTTTATATATTCTTCTATGTACATCAATTATTTGCGGAATTATATGTTTTTTAATTAATATTTACTGTAAAAAAAAAGAATCTTTTGTTCCGAATAAAAAAGTTGTTATAAAAAGTCCATCTGCCGCGGCACCTCAAAATTCTAATATAACACTAAATACAAAATTATGGGAGAATACAGATAATAAAAATTATCCAGAGATAGCAAATCCAAATAATAATTTCTTACTAAGAAGTCCTAATATAAATAATACAAGTATTTCAATGTCAGGTAATATAGAAGGTTTAAAAGGGTATTATTCAGCTTTAAAAGATATGTTTTATCAAGATGCTGAAGAATATGTATCAAGTAAAGGTCTAGCGTCAATATTTTATACTATATATTCTTTTGGTAAAATAAGTGCACCCGACAAAGATTATTTACAATACAAATTTCCAGACTTAGAAAATAATATTAAAATAACAGAAACATCTTGGACTTGGGAAAAATTTTTAAATCCCCAACTTATATTGACATCAAATAAATTATCTGATTATGGATTAGAACAAAAGTATCCCATATGTATAAATAGTATTCATTCTTCAAATTTTAGAGCCAGAAACACACAAATTGCAAATACATACTATCAACCAATATACAATCCATTTTATATTTCTACTAAAACAATAAAGACTGATATATCTGAAGATGTTAGAGAAAGACCATATGAAATTACACCATTATACACAGGTATTGGTTATAATTTAAAAAGTACAAAATATTCTATTTATCAAACACCTTTAACTGTTACAAACTATATGGATAATAATATTCCAATGGATCATAATATATATATGTACGGAGTAAATGTTGCAAGTTCTGAATCTCAAACTCAGTTTATTAGATTTTTTAAAAATAGTACGAATGTTACATATCAAGTAACTATTTATTATAATGCACTTATTCCTAATACTCCAGCTAAAATTGATTTGAATTTAGATTATATTCAAAATATTATTCTTCCCGTAGAAAGTAAAATTTATTTAAATATGAAAGATACATTATACACTATGAAAAAATTTTTTATTATAAGTGATGACTATATAACAATATTACACTTTGTTCTTACTAATGTAAAAATATTTTCTTTTATAGTACAAGAACATACTGCTGATCATACTAATAACAATAAACCTATTATACTAACATCTCAAAGTCCTATTATAAAACCTTATAGTTTATTAAGTCATAAGAAAAAAAATGATGAGTGTTTTATTACTTATCCGTGGGAAACAAACTCTTTAGAAGTGTATCCTTCATTTGAAAAAATTCGACCGGCACAATTACATTCTAATTCAATACGATATAATTATTTTAAATATAATTTTAAAGTAAACAATAATTCTAGTTTATATTTGAAAATAGTTAATGTAACTCCGCCGTCTACTATAAAAATAGAAACATTTTATGGTTTTAATGTTTTTGTAGGAAATAACTTAAAAATTATTACAGGACCAGGTATTGGGGTAGAACGTAAAATAGTATCAAATAATGGGCAGTTTATTGTTTTAGAAACTACTCCATCATCGTTATCACCTTTGAATATTAATCAAATTAATAGTTGGTTTAAAATTTATACAAATAATACTGGAAATGTATCTTTTTCTAAAGATAACAATACAGATTATATTTATAGATCTAACATTAATCCTATGAAAATAGAAAATGATTTTTATATTGGTTCATATTTAAAAGAAACTGCTTCTTTTAATGGGCAACTAAATGTACCTTTCATTTATCCAAACTATAACGACCTAAACATTATACAACAAAAAAGCTTATCAGATATAATTCAAGGTGAAATTCAATATAAGTTTTGGACACAGAATATAGGTGAATACAGATTTGATTCTATACTTAAAAACTTTAAACCTGAATATAATAGCAATGATATAATTATAAGAAATCAAAAACTTATAGATGTCTATGACAATGATCCACTAAATTTAATAAGTCTATTTAGAAGAGGCGTAAAAAAAATCGTATGTTTTATACCCACCAATTTGAAAGTAAATACAAATGATGAATACAATTTTTGTGAAGTTTTTGTACCGTTATTTAAATTCTATATTGTTAATTTAATTTTTAAAACAAATAAATTAGAGTCTTATTCATATACCAATTGTAAAATAGAAGATTGTGATGAAGATTGTAAACTACAATTAATATATTTATATAAATTAATTGTTAAATCATATTATCATTCAACAATTAATTATGGAAATATCAGTTTAACAATACTTAAAAATGAATCATTTGGTATATTAGAAACATACCAAGTAAATATCTTGTTTGTTTCACAAACTATAACTGTAAATTTATTCAGTCTTAACGTACTTAATTTTATTGGGGAAAAATTTGGTCTTCAAACTATAAAGGAACAATACAATTTAATACCTTATATATGTAAAAAAAATTTACTACATATAAAAAACGATATTGATACTATATTTATGAATAAAAATATTATAAGTCAGCCTGATTTACACTTTGATGGAAAAGATTACAATACAATTACAATTTACGAATATGCAAATAAAATAATTGATAAAACAAGTTATACAAAGCCTATACCTCTACCACCTGGAAATTCAATTATGTATAATCTTTCTAAATATGGAGGATTTTTTATTGACAACACAACAAATACACAATTACATTATGACATAAAACAATCATTGTTTTACTCTAATAATTTATTTTTCGTATTTTATATTTTAGAAGAAGAATTATCAGTCTTACCAATTAATATTATAAGTATTAATTCAGGATTATCCTCTTATTTAAAATGTTTTATAAACCAACAAAAAAAGTTATGTGTAGAATGTAATGTAATAATTAGTTATAATGTTATTGGCGCTCCTAATTATAAAAGATCTATCATAGAAATACCTTTCTATTTTAAACAATTTAATGTAGTATCTATATCATATCAAAATAATATTTTAAAACTTAAAAGTTATACAAAAAAGTCAAAAAGTTCTCCTTTAACATTATATAAAGAGATACCTTTATATTCTGTATGTTCTAAAGGTGATATTATTACAAAATTACATTATAACAATAATACATATGTAATTGGAGAAATAATTCAATATAATAAAGTATTAAAAGATGATGAGATTTTAAGTATTGAGAAGTACTTAATTTATAAATGGGATGTAAATATTATGTGTATATATGGACCTATATTTTATTTTACATCAGGAAATAATTTTACGGAAGATATGTCTGGGAATAATAATATATATCCTTTAGATGTTTCTAAAATAGAACTTAAAATTTCAAATAACGTATTAGAGGGAAATTTACCTTATGAAATAAAAAATTTTAGTTTAGTAATGACTTTTACTTTTGAGAAAACTGGAACTGACATAAGATTATTAAATTTTAATAATATTTCAGTGTTAATTTCAGGTGGAAATAAATTTATAATACAAAAAGGTAGTTCAACTATTTTAGAAAGTACGAACGATATATCTTTTAATAATTCTCTTAATATTTTATATTTATCTGTATCACAAGATAGTATAGACTTTACTTTTCTAGATTTATCTAGTTATAGAAAAATATATTTGCAAAAAAGTGGTAATTATGAAGAAAAAACAATATTATCTCCAATTATTGGTGGAGAACCGTCATTTTTACAAAACCCTACAAAATCAGAAATAATTGTTAATAGTATTATTTTATACGATAAGTATTTAGATGATGAAGATATTAATAAAATTATGTTTACAAATAGATTTCCTCTTAATTATTTTATATATTTTCAGAAATATAGCAATCATTCAGATTCCAAAGTAAAATTAAATTTATCCGAATGCGACAAAGATACTATAAATTTCAGTTTAAAAATTACTACTAGTTTTGTAAATTTTGATAAAAATAGTATAGAATGTAACACAGAAGATTTTACTTTTATATTCGTCTTAAAAATAAATAAATTAAATGAAGGTTCTAATATATTTAAAATATTTGATGTAAACGATCCAAGAGACTATTTAGTTGTTAAGAATTCAATAGGTATATATAAAGATACAATTAGATTTCAAAATGGTAATACAGGTGAAAATATATATATGTGTAATCTACCAAAAATTCAAGATGTTAAAAATATGTTTATAGCTAGAATTAAAGGAACAGAATTATATTTTGAACAGATTACAAGTGTCAATAAAGTCCCAAAGATAGTGAAAACTACTTCGTTAAATAAAATTAAAAAACAATCATTAAGGAAAATACAAATTGGAGATGATAATATAGATATTGATTTATTTCAAATAATTGCTTATGAGAGAGCATTATATGATTTTGAAATAAATACAATAAGAAATAGTATACAGACATCTGATTTTTATAATTAAAAAAATATAAAATACTTATAAAATATGCTATTGTGATTATAAAAAATATTTAAATGAAATTTATAATTTATTAATACGATGGATAGAAAAATTGGAATATTATTAGATAAAATAAACTTTCTTGAAAATAGGTTAAAAGTGATTTATTCTTTTTTAACCAATGTAGAAGATAAAGAAAAAATTGATGCTTTACAAATTGATTTTGGTAGTAATACTGATTATAACATAGACTGTTTAACAGATATAATAAATTTTTATAACTACGAAACATATTCTACTATTGAATTTACTAAAGAAATAGATATACTTATACATACAATTTATAAACTGAAGAATAAAATATAATTTTATAACACTTATTTGTGTTATAAAATTTTTAATTTATTTATTATTTATTATTTATTTTGTCTTACAATCTCGACAATACTTAAATGAACCTTTATAACGTTCTCCACAACCAACGCATCTGGATAACATATAGCTATCTGTCGTTTCTTTTTGTACTCTAAAACAGTTTCTGCAAAGGTCATAGAAAGTTTTTTCTTTTTTGCATCTCTTGCAGTCGTTCATTTTCTTCTCTTCTTCTTTTCGTTTCTTATCTTCTTCATTCTTTTTCTGTGCATGGTAACAATCTCCGCATTTGTCAAATACTTTGCCATTATCCAAAGTAAATCTGAAAGAGTTTTTGCAGTCAGGGCAGTTCTTGTAATACTTCCCATTAAACTTTTCCTGACAATCGAAACATCTCTTTCTTTTTGTACCGTCTTTCTTTACCGCGTAAAAATTTATTCCGCAATCAACGCAGTCGGCATTTCTCTCGTTCATCATTTTCAAATGGCACTCCTTACACTGCAAACCAGCGCAGCTTTTTCCACAGTATTGACAAGGATGGAACTTAGAAACCATCGTCTTATTCTTAATTTCAACCCAACCTTCTCCGGAATTATTCATATTCGTATTCATATCAGTATTCTTGTTTGCGTTCATGGTCACCCAATTTATTTGTCAAAAGTCCTTTGACAAATTCAATTTTTTTTAAATAAAAGACGAATACATCATACTATTTTTTTCATCTATTGGTTCTAACATTGTAAATAAATTATTAATACTTTCAGTTTTATCTATTCCATGATTTTCAAAAAATCCTGATTTAGATCTTTGAATCTTTTTATCATTATTTTCTTCTTCATCAAATTTCGCAAAACTACAAATGTTACCTATTGTTTTTGTATGTGTTGTATTAAACTTAATAAAATTAACTATATCTGAACTTGTTTTTGGTAAAATAAAAATTAAAATAATAGGAGTTGTTATAACACTTATCAAGTCAAATAAAAAAATTATTATTGTATACGGGAATAAATCTAAAAATTCATCTCGAGTATCATAGGTGTTGCATTTATTATTCCAATGATTGGGCATATAATGAGTATGTTTAAATATTTTTTTCATTATTCCATTTGGATCATAAACTTTATTTTCAGGTGTTTTTAAAAAACTTCTAGACGTAGCGGAAATTGCACCAAAAACACCTGTATAGAATATTAGTGTTCTATCAAAAAGTCTTACATAAAGTAAAATACTTTCATCCAGTATTGATAAAATCAAGAGAAATCCTATAAAAGCTCCTGAAATAAGACAAATAAATTTACAAACTATTTCTATTATTGGAGATGGAAATTGTTTTAAATATTCGTAAGAATGTTTAATAGATTTATTTATTCTTTGTTCAAAGAAATGTTGAAGTTCGTTATAATCTCGAAATTTCCATTTAGATAATAAAGAATATTTTCTAGTTCCAATATTTTTATTTGAATATAAATCATCTATATTACTTGCAAGAAAATAAATTAAAATATATATGAAAATAAAGATAGAAAATATAAGATTAAATAATCCATATAATATAAATTTTCTTTTTAATTTTTCGGAATTTAAATTTTTTAAATCTGAAAGAGCGTATTGTATATTTATTTCTAATTGTTTTGTATAAAATTTATTATTAATTTTAAAAATATCTTTATTAATTAAACCAATATAATAATTTTCTTTTCTAAGAATGCGATTTGTTATTTCACATATAGTTAAATTTATTTTTTGATTTTTAGACATAATATTAATTACTTGAGGCCACGTCATTGTTTGTAAATCCTTTGAACTTATTTCTAAATTATTTTTATAAAATTTATGTATATATAATATGTTTTTATAGTTATAAATAAATAAAATAATTTTACATACTGTAAATATTAATGAAATTATTAAAGATAAAATATAAAAAGAATTTGGACTTTTAGGATTTATATAATTATGAAGTTCTCCACAATCTTTTATTTCATTATTAGTTCCACATTGTAAAATTTTACCCCAATCTAATAGTATAAATATAAATATCATAAAAATAATACCAAACATATGGGCTAAAATTTCAGTTATTTCTGATACTATAATCGTACAGAATCCACCCTTATAATAATAATCATAAATATCTATAAAAAATTCATCTGTATTTAAATAAGATACTTTTTCATTATTTTTATTACCTCCAAATATATTATTAAATATTGTTCTTTCTTTTTTTTCTTCTTTCAAATGTATTGCGCCTCCTAATTGAAGTAATAATTCTAAATCATTTTCCATGTTCATAATAATAAATTATACCTAAAATATAAAAAATCAATTTTAATTTTAAACTAATAGTTAGTTTAAAATTTATCTTAATTTATTTTTTAAAATGAATAATATTTATATGGACCATCACCATGTATTTTAATTTTATCTTTCATTGGTTCTACTATAATGTTTTCTCGAACTCCATAAACTGTCCAAAAGAATTTGCCATTATTACCATAGACTGTAAATTTATTATTCTCTACTTCTGTTACTCTATAACTAGTATTATCTGTATATTTAGAGTATATAGGAGTTATTTGCACATTGAAATCAGTTGCTAGTTTATTCACATAATTAGGAAGTTCAATTTCAACATGAGAATTATTAGTTATTTCTCCTTTTCCTTTATAATATACTCCTGCTTCTGGTCCTTCTAAACATGCATGGACTAAGTACTTATCTTTATCTAGAGGATGATCTATTATAAATGTTTTTGTACCTGTAGTTGCATATGATATTTCATATGTCGTTGTATTATACACTAATGCAGTAGTTAAATTTTGATTTCTTACTGGATTTACATAAAATCCTGGAGCGGATGGATTTAGAGCTCCCGATGTAGCATTTAACGCTATTGAATTTGTAGATTGTGCATTATTTCCTGATAGATATCCTATAGCTATTGAATAACTTCCCTGATTTGTCTGTCCTGCTCGATATCCTATTGACACAGCAAATTGTGACTGAGTAGCATTTCCAGCCTGATAACCTATTGCTATTGCTCCTGTTGGTTGTATAAATCTACCTGCCTCAAAACCTATTGCAATAGCTTGGCGATTTTGAGTTGAACCACCTGCTCTATATCCTATAGATATTGATGCAGATCCTTGAACATTATCACCTGCTTGTTCTCCTATTGCTATTGCAAATTGTCCCTGAGTATTTTTACCTGCATTAGAACCTATAGCTACACATTGAGATGCTTGATTTGTTTGTCCTGCTTGATTTCCTATTGCTACAGAGTTATTACTTTGATTTGCAGAACCAGATAAAAAACCTATAGATACTGAATTTCCTGATTGATTTGTTTGTCCTGATTGAGTTCCTATTGCTATTGACGAACCTCCCTGTGTCGACTGTCCTGATTGATATCCTATTGCTATTGAATTAGATGCCTGAGAATTAATTGATGATTGATATCCTATAGAAATTGAAAATGTTCCTTGATTTGTTTGTCCTGCTTGATAACCTATTGCTATTGCACCTGTTGCTTGATTAGATCCTGACTGACTCCCTATTGAAACTGCGCCAAATCCTTGTCTTCTTGATGCAAGATAACCTATACAAACACTATTGGATAGTTGAGATGTATCACCTGCTTGATAACCTATTGCTACATTTTGAGATTGTTGGTTAGCATTTCCTGCATTAGATCCTATCGCTACTGAAAATGTTCCTTGATTTATACCTGCTGAGTTACCTATCGCAACACAATTATTAGCTTGCCCATTTCCTGCTGAACCTCCTCCTATAGCAACAGAACCATTTCCTTGTGATTGTCCTGATTGGTTCCCAATAGCAATACTATCAGTTCCTTGTAATGTTGCTCCTGCTCTATATCCTATTGAAATAGCTCCAGATGATTGATTACTAAAACCTGCTTGATATCCTAAAGATATAGCATACATTCCTTGTGTCGAATTTCCTGCTTGATAACCCACTGCTACTGATCCGAATAATTGATTTGTTCTTCCTGCTTCTAAACCTATAGCTACACATTGAGATGCTTGTAATACAGTTCCAGATCGATAACCAATAGCAATAGATTCTCTACCTTGAGTATTATCACCTGCTTGTTGTCCTATTGATATTGCCCATGTTCCCTGATTATTTCTTCCTGCGGCATGACCAATTCCTACTGCTCCAAAACCTTGATTCGTACGTCCTGCATCAGATCCTACAGCTGTTCCATAAATTCCTTGTGTAGAACCTCCAGCATTTCTTCCTATTGCAACTGTAGCTTCTCCTTGATTAGTTTGTCCTGCTTGATATCCTATTGCTACAGCAGTTGTTTGTTGATTTATATTTCCTGATTGATAACCGATAGAAATACAATATGAACCTTGATTTGTTCTACCGGCTAAACCACCAATTATTATTTGAGTAATACCTGTAACCCATGAAGATCCATTATAATATACGTATTGTCCATAAGTAGTCGCAGCAGGTAAAGTAGCAGGACCTGTAGCACCTGTATTAGTTGAAAATCCAGAGATACCTTGAGGACCTGCAGCACCGGTGTATCCTGTAAAACCTGTGTAACCTGTAGCACCTGTATTTGTAGCTAAACCTGCGGGACCTGCTGGACCTGTATATCCAGTTGCTCCTGCTTCACCACCAGATGGACCTGCAGGACCTGTATATCCAGTTGATCCTGTACCACCTCCAGCTGGACCTGTCGGACCTGTAAACCCTGTATATCCTGTATATCCAGTTGCTCCTGTATTTGTAGCAAATCCAGCAGGACCTGTAAATCCTGTATATCCTGTCCATCCAGTTGCTCCGGTATTTGTAGAAGATCCAGCAGGACCTGTATTCCCTGTGTATCCCGTAAATCCTGTGAACCCTGTATACCCTGTGTAGCCTGTGTAGCCTGTGCTACCTGTATAGCCTGTGCTACCTGTCCATCCTGTTGCACCTGTATTTGTAGCCCATCCAGCAGGACCTGTATTACCTGTATATCCTGTAGATCCTGTGTATCCTGTGTATCCTGTATATCCTGTGTATCCTGTATATCCTGTATATCCTGTATATCCTGTAGATCCTGTATATCCTGTATATCCTGTATATCCTGTGTATCCTGTTCTGCCTGTGTATCCTGTGTATCCTGTATATCCTGTATATCCTGTATATCCTGTAGATCCTGTATATCCTGTCCATCCTGTTGCACCTGTATTTGTAGCCCATCCAGCAGGACCTGTATTACCTGTATAGCCTGTATAACCTGTATATCCTGTGTATCCTGTGTATCCTGTATAGCCTGTATATCCTGTACTTCCTGTATAACCTGTATATCCTGTGTATCCTGTGTATCCTGTATATCCAGTGCGACCTGTGTAACCTGTACTACCTGTATATCCTGTATAACCTGTGTATCCTGTGTATCCTGTATAGCCTGTACTGCCTGTATAGCCTGTATACCCTGTGTATCCTGTGTATCCTGTATATCCCGTGCGACCCGTATATCCTGTAAAACCCGTATATCCTGTGTATCCTGTATAACCTGTATAACCTGTATAACCTGTCCATCCAGTTGCACCTGTATTTGTAGCCCACCCAGCAGGACCTGTGTATCCTGTATATCCTGTGTATCCTGTAAAGCCTGTATATCCTGTATACCCTGTATAACCTGTGTACCCTGTATGTCCTGTATATCCTGTATACCCTGTATAACCTGTGTACCCTGTATATCCTGTTCTACCTGTGTATCCTGTGCTACCTGTGTAGCCTGTATAACCTGTATATCCTGTATAACCTGTATATCCTGTATAACCTGTATATCCTGTGCTACCTGTGTAACCTGTATAACCAGTGTAACCGGTATACCCTGTATAACCTGTGCTACCTGTGTAACCTGTGTAACCGGTATAACCTGTATAACCTGTATATCCTGTATATCCTGTATATCCTGTATATCCTGTATATCCTGTGCTACCTGTATAACCCGTATATCCTGTGCTACCTGTGTATCCTGTATATCCTGTATATCCTGTGTATCCTGTATGCCCTGTATATCCTGTAAATCCTGTATATCCTGTGTACCCTGTGTACCCTGTGTACCCTGTATATCCTGTGTATCCTGTATATCCTGTGTAACCTGTGTATCCTGTGCTACCTGTATAACCTGTTGCGCCTGTATAACCTGTGTAACCTGTAAAACCAGTGTATCCTGTATATCCTGTACTACCTGTATATCCTGTCCATCCAGTTGCACCTGTATTTGTGGCAGATCCAGCAGGTCCTGTATAACCTGTATAACCTGTAAAGCCAGTGTAACCTGTGTATCCTGTATAACCTGTATATCCTGTGTATCCTGTGCTACCTGTATAACCTGTATATCCTGTACATCCTGTATAACCTGTATATCCTGTGTATCCTGTGCTACCTGTATAACCTGTATATCCTGTATATCCTGTATAACCCGTATAACCTGTATAACCTGTAAAGCCCGTGTATCCTGTGTATCCTGTGCTACCTGTATATCCTGTGTATCCTGTGTTACCTGTATAACCTGTAAAGCCAGTGTAACCTGTGTATCCGGTATAACCTGTGTATCCTGTATAACCTGTGTATCCTGTGTATCCTGTGCTACCTGTATATCCTGTATATCCTGTGTATCCTGTGTATCCTGTGTATCCTGTGTATCCTGTTACTCCTTGGGGACCTGTGTATCCTGTACTACCTGTATAACCTGTGCTACCTGTATAACCTGTATAACCTGTATAACCTGTATAGCCTGTGTAACCTGTGCCACCTGTATATCCTGTGTATCCTGTATAACCTGTGTATCCTGTATATCCTGTGTATCCTGTGTATCCTGTTACTCCTTGGGGACCTGTATAACCTGTATAACCTGTATAACCTGTATAACCTGTGTATCCTGTTACTCCTTGGGGACCTGTGTATCCTGTGCTACCTGTATAACCTGTGTATCCTGTGCTACCTGTATATCCTGTGTATCCTGTGTATCCTGTGTAACCTGTGTAACCTGTGCCACCTGTATATCCTGTGTAACCTGTGCCACCTGTATATCCTGTGTAACCTGTGCCACCTGTATATCCTGTGTATCCTGTTACTCCTTGGGGACCTGTGTATCCTGTACTACCTGTATAACCTGTGCTACCTGTAAAGCCCGTGTAACCTGTATAACCTGTGTATCCTGTGCTACCTGTACTACCTGTGTAACCAGTAAAGCCTGTATATCCTGTTACTCCTTGAGGACCAGTGTATCCTGTATACCCAATTACTCCTTGAGGACCTGTGTACCCAGTTACTCCTTGAGGACCTGTATCACCTTGAATTCCTTGGGGACCTGTATTACCCTGTAATCCTTGAGGACCTGTGTACCCAGTTACTCCTTGAGGACCTGTATCACCTTGAATTCCTTGAGGACCTGTGTACCCAGTTACTCCTTGATGACCTGTATCACCTTGAATTCCTTGGGGACCTGTATTACCCTGTAATCCTTGAGGACCTGTGTACCCAGTTACTCCTTGAGGACCTGTATCACCTTGAATTCCTTGGGGACCTGTATTACCCTGTAATCCTTGAGGACCTGTATTACCTGTATTACCTTGAATTCCTTGAGGACCTGTATTACCCTGCAATCCTTGAGGACCTGTATTACCTTGAATTCCTTGAGGACCTGTATTTCCTTGTATACCTGAAGTACCTCCTATATTATATGAAAATCCTGTAGAAATAGTTGTCATAGATCCAGTACTATTCCATATAATAACACTTAACGTATAGTAATCAACAGTTGTTAATGTACATGACGATATTTTATATATTTTATACACAGATGGAGATTGAACAGTTGATAACCATATTTGATTTGTACTGTTTAAAGATAATATGGATATTAATTCATTTGCCCATGATGTTGCACTATTACCATTTATATTAGTAGTACTTAAGAATATACTTGTTGCCGAACCATTAAATCTCCATTCTCCTACAGCTGGTGGAGCACTAGTAGTCGCATTATATGTCCAATTTTGGATTGAAGATATACCAGATGCACCTGTTGATCCAGTATTACCTGTAAACCCACGGGACCCTGTTGATCCTGTGTAACCTGTATATCCTGTCACTCCTTGTCCTTGAGGACCTGTGTAACCTGTATATCCTGTCACTCCTTGTCCTTGAGGACCTGTATAACCTGTATCACCCTGTGATCCTTGAGTTCCCTGAGGGCCTGTATAACCTGTATCACCCTGTGATCCTTGAGTACCTGTATTACCTTGAATTCCTTGAGGACCCGTAACGCCTTGAATTCCTTGAGGACCCGTAACGCCTTGAATTCCTTGAGGGCCTGTATAACCTGTATCACCCTGTAATCCTTGAGTTCCCTGAGGACCTGTATAACCTGTATCACCCTGTAATCCTTGAGTACCTGTATTACCTTGAATTC
>Ga0247844_1003263_pt1 | contig 24239 bp, 44 predicted proteins | sample LaCtaG_FD_192421 | JGI IMG/M metagenome (GOLD analysis project Ga0247844, IMG submission 192421) | Freshwater microbial communities from meromictic Lake La Cruz, Castile-La Mancha, Spain - LaCruzMarch201714.5m_1 | ecosystem: Environmental > Aquatic > Freshwater > Lake | place: Spain: Castile-La... | reverse complement strand
TCCCGTAATAGATATTACTGCAGCCACAGCAGATGATATTTCAGATCAAGAGAATCCGCCAATGATGAGCCAAGTTGCTTGGTCAAAGGCAATTGAGTATGATGCTGATATGGCAATGGCTATTCACAGATACCCAGGAACTAATATGATTGAAGTTGTTTCAAGAAAAAACCGTCACGGTCAAGATTTTGATTTCTATCTCGATTGGGATATTAATCGAGGTATTATTACTCCGATTTATGAAAACCTACCATCTTTAAATAATGACCCATCGAAAAATTAAAAGGTTTCAGATCGAGGTAGAGTTTGAAGACAACTCTCAATTAATAAGTTTAAGACCGCAGTATGAAAATTTATTAACACATGACATGAGAGGAAAAGGATACGTCAGGGTACTTGACATAGACCCTGCCTTTTCGGTAGAATTTACGGGCGAGACATGGAAGTTCTTAATGAGCATTCATGGTGTTTATGTGGGAAAGAAGAAAGCATGGCAATCAGAGGGTATAACACAAGGGAAGTCGATACCACGCAGTACACGCCAGCACATATCAAGTCAATCCTAAAATCAATAGGGTTGCAGGTAACTGGTGAAACTAGCAATGACTTTCTATGTTACTGCCCATTTCATTCTAATAGACACACATCTAGCTTTAGCGTAAGTCGTGAAAAAGGCGCATTTATTTGTTTTAATCCATCATGCGGAGAAGCAGGCACTCTTCAAGAATTAGTCAAGCGTGTTATGAATAAGACAGAGTTTGAAGCAATGAGATTTATATCTTCAAAGGAAGCGGAGGCTTTAGAAAACTTTGACGAGTTGCTTGCAGAAACAATGTCAGACAAGCCTGTCTTTGAAGAGTTCTCTAAGGATACACTAGATAAATTACATAAAGGATTAATGTCAAGCGACAAGGCCCAGGAGTATTTTAAATCTCGTGGCATATTGTCAGAAGCTCTAATCTATTTTGAATTAGGGTATTCAGAAAACATGGGCATGGTAACTGTTCCAGTTCATAGCCCAGACGGAATGACTATAGGAATTGTTGGCAGATCCATAGAAGGCAAAGCATTTAAGAACAGCACAAATTTGCCTAAGAGCAAAACATTATTTAATATTCACCGTGCCAAAAAAATTGGAGACCAAGTTATAGTTGTAGAGTCAAGCTTTGATGCAATACGTATACATCAGGCTGGGTTTCCAAATGTCGTGGCAACATTAGGTGGATTCTTGTCAACAGAACAGCACAATTTATTAAATAGACATTTTAATAAAATAACTATTATGACAGACAATGATGTTGCTGGCAGGGACTTAGGATATAGCATAGCCAATAAATTAAAGTTTAAAGACCTCTTGTGGGCTTCGTACGAATATGGTAAGATATATCCTCATGGTGCAAAAGATGCTGGCGATTTAACCGACGAGGAGATAAAAGCTTGTATTAAAAATTCTGTATCCGACATGGAATACAGATCCTGGAACTCATGATATAATGAAAACACAGATGGATATATACCATCAACTACAAATAAGGAGATACATATGAGTATAGTAAAGGGTCTAAAGGACCTAAACAAAGCACTCGACAAGCCGTCATATTCTGGCGGAGACGAAAACAAAGGCCGTTGGCTAAAAGTTGAAGACGGCGAAAGCGTAAAGATTAGATTCCTTCAGGAACTTGATCCAGATTCACCAACATATAATGATAAGCTTGGTTGCGGATTTATCGCATTAGAGCACACTAACCCAAAAGATTATCGTCGCAAGGCTCTAGATACAATGGAGTCAGAAGGACGTGATTGGGCAAACGAACAACATCGCAAAGATCCAAAGGCTGGCTGGAAGGCCAGGACCCGCCTATATATCAACGTCTTGGTAGACGATGGTAAAGAAGAGCCATATGTTGCAATTCTTTCACAAGGTACAAGCGGTAAAACAATTACACCTACCTTAATTGAATACGCTGGCGAGATGGGAAGCATCACTAACCTGATGTGGAGAATTAAGCGCAATGGTTCAAAGACAGACACAAGTTATACAATTATTCCACTAGCAAAAGACGAATCACCATTTGATTTTACTGCGCTAGAATTGTATGACCTAGAAAAAACAGCAGTACGCCATGTTCCATATGCAGAGCAGGAAGCTTTTTATATGGGCGAAACTGGTAATGCCGAAGAGCCTTCTGCATCATCCAGCAGCGTAGACTGGTAGCATTAAATAGCGGAGGCGGTATTGACCGCCTCCGCATTATTTAGTAAAATAACATAATGAGAACATACGATATACCAGACCCATTTGAAACATTTGTTTCTAATAAATATAAAAACTATGTGGGTATTGTATATAACTTCTTTGCCAAAGAATGGTATATGAAGTGTGGATGTTGCAAAGAAGATTTATACGCACCAAATAAAAAAACTATGACTAAGATTAGACTTTATCATACTCGAAATGAATGTTTAGGCGGATACTAATGAGCTTTACCCATCTTCACGTTCATTCATATTATTCATTAATGGATGGACTCAACTCTCCAGTCGAACTTGTCAAAGCAGCAAAAGATGCTGGTCAAACAGCATTAGCAATTACAGACCATGGAACTCTTTCGTCACATCGTGAAATGCAGATAGCATGTAAAGATCAAGGCATAAAGCCCATCCTTGGCGTAGAGGCCTACATATCTCCTACAGATAGATTTGATCGTGCATCTAAAACAGATAAATCAATTCAGGCCTACAACCACATTATCCTTCTTGCTAAAAATAAAAAGGGTTTAGAGAACATAAATATTTTGCAGGAGCTTGCATGGAACGAAGGCTTTTATCATAAGCCACGTATTGATAGGGAGGTTTTAAATGATTATAGCGAAGGTATTATCGTTCTCAGCGGATGCCTTAATGGACTTATTAGTAAGGCTATTGATAAAGGAAACATGGAGGAAGCTGAGCTTCTTCTCAAGGGCTTCAAACAAACTTTTGGCCAAGATTTTTACGTGGAAGTGCAATCACATAACCCTGTGGAGATCAACTCCGCCCTTTTAAAATTAGCAGACAAACTTAAAATTAAAGCGGTGGCAACAGGAGATGCCCACTTCGCTAAAGAAGAAGACCGTATATTAGAAGAGGCTATGCTTATATTATCTACATCTCCAAAAGCAGACAAAGAAGCAGACTTTGAAATGTCTCGTCAGATGAAGGATATGTTAGATAGATTTAACTATCTTTATCCTGACAGAAAAATATCATTTGTAGACTATAACCTATTTATTCAGACTAGGGCTGAAATAGAGGCGGACTTTAATAAGGCTGGCATAAATAGAACTGATATATATACCAATACCATGGAGATAGCCGACAAAATTGAAGAATACGACTTCTACCAGGGTTTAGACCTTCTCCCTGTCCCTAAGACCAATGCCGACCAAAAGCTCCGCCAGATGGCCTTAGAAGGCCTTAAAAGGCTAGATCTGGACAAAGAGCAGGTCTACTTAGACAGAATTGAAGAAGAGTTATCTATAATTAAAGATAAATCATTTGCCTCATATTTCCTAGTTGTAGCAGATATGGTTAATTGGGCTAAGGATAATAATATTATGGTTGGGCCAGGTCGTGGTTCCGCCGCTGGCTCCCTTGTCTGCTATGCCCTAGGTATTACAGATGTAGATCCAATTGAGTATGACCTCCTATTCTTCCGATTTATTAATCCTGAGCGTAATGACTTTCCAGATATTGATACAGACTTTGAGGACCGCCGTCGTAAAGAGGTTAAAGATTATTTAAAGAAGAAGTTTAAGCATGTGGCTTCTATTTCCACCTACACTTATTTTAAAGACAAGGGCGTGATTAGAGATGCTGCTCGTGTATTTATGGTTCCGTTGTCTGATGTTAATCGTGCATTAAAGCAGATAGATACATTTGAAGACTATATGGACTCTACTAATACAAAAGAGTTTAGATTAAAGTATCCAGAGGTAACTTGGCTAGCAGAAAAGCTAAGAGGAAAGATTCGTAGCGTTGGAGTTCACGCCGCAGGTGTAGTCGTTGCCAAAGACGATTTAAGAAAATTTGCACCAGTAGAATCTAGAGCAGACTCAGACGATGATGTTTCTGGAAGAATACCAGTGGTTGCATATGACATGGATACAGTTGCAGACATAGGATTAATTAAGATGGACGCCCTTGGCCTTAAGACTTTGTCGGTTATAGCAGACACATTAAAGTCTATTAAAGATCGTTCTGGTAAACAGATTAATCTTTCTGAGATACCTTTAGATGATAGTAAGGTATACAAAACACTTAGCGAAGGATACACTAAGGGTGTGTTTCAGGCTGAAGCAACACCGTACACTAATCTTTTGATTAAGATGGGTGTAGATAAGTTTGAAGATCTTGCAGCATCTAATGCTTTGGTTCGTCCAGGAGCTATGAATACTGTAGGTGCTTCTTACATTAAAAGAAAGCACGGGCAAGAAGCAGTTCAATATGTTCACAACATAATGAAGCCCTTTACAGAGAATACTTATGGAGTTATTATTTATCAGGAACAAGTTATGCAGGCTTGCGTACACTTGGGTGGAATGACTTGGGCAGAGGCCGACAAGGTTCGTAAAATTATTGGAAAGAAGAAAGATGCAAAAGAGTTTGATCAATTCAAAGATAAGTTTATACAGGGGGCTGAGAAGCATATTAGCAAAAAGCAAGCCCAACATCTATGGCATGATTTTGAAGCCCATGCTGGCTATTCTTTTAATCGCTCTCATGCTGTTGCTTATTCCATGCTTAGTTATTATACGGCTTGGCTTAAAACTTATTACCCTCTTGAGTTCATGTTTTCGATTCTTAAAAACGAAAACGATAAAGATGTTCGTACGGAGTATTTGATTGAGGCTAAGCGCTTAGGTCTTAAGGTTCTTCTGCCACACATTAATGAGTCAGATATTTATTTTTCTTTACAGAAGGACTCAATTAGATTTGGATTAGCCGAAGTAAAATTTATATCGGACAGTATTGCAAATAAGATTATAGAGAAAAGACCTTACGCAAACTATGCTGACTTTATTCATAAGGCTTCAGTAAAAGGTAGCGGAATTAACAGCAGAGCAATTTCTGCATTAAATGCTATTGGCGGTGCGGCATTTGATGATAACCTAAGAGAAGGTAAAGAAAAAGAAAACTACTATGAGTATCTTGGAATACCTACATTTAATTTAGATCTTCCTCCAAGAATTAAGTCTCAGGCAAGACCGATATCTGAGTTTGACGACCTTGGAGCATTCGTAATGTTTGGAATGGTTAAATCAATTAAGCGTGGAACTGGATGGGCTAGAGTAGAACTTGTAGATGAAACTGGCGCCATAGGACTATTTCACAATGAGCAAACCCCTATAGAGACTGGCCAGATGTATTTTATTTTGGTGGGAGATAACAGAATTGCCAAGTATGTAAAGGTTCAGGATATTACCCCCGATTCAAAAAATACATTTGTAGACTTTTTATATAGAAAAGAATATGACTTACAGGAAAAAGAATATATGGTTGTTGACTTTACCCCTTACAAAACAAAGGCTGGTAAGACCATGGCGCATATAGTATTATCTGATAAGGATAAAAATTTAACTAGAGCAATTGTTTTCTCTAGTCTATATAAGATTGCCCTAGCTAAAATGCGTGAGGGAATGAAGTGTCAGGTCATCATATCAAAACTTGATGACGGTACTTTAAATATTAAGGAGATAAAGTGACAGATGACATACAGGGCCTAGTTACTTCAATAAGCATTAACCAAGTATTGGTTGCTGTTTTAGAAGAATACGGAAAGCTAACCGTTCCTACTCTAAGGTTTTTAGATGCAGGAGCAACAGAAAAAGAATTAGTAATAGATTATGATGAGGAAGGCCCATCATTTACATTTAGTTTAAGGGACAAAATTGAACAGCAATGAAATTCTAGCCGATTACGGACTTGATGCATTAGCAGCAATGCTTCATGAAACAGCAAAAGAGAAAGGGTTTTGGGATGGAGAATATTCTCATGACAAGATTGGAAACAAGCTTGCACTTGTACATTCAGAAGTTACTGAAGTATTAGAAGCAATTAGAAAATCTAAAGGAAGTGAACAGGTAGTTGAAGAAATGGCTGACGTTATTATTCGATTGCTAGATGTGTATGCAGCAATGAGGAATGAAGAACAAATTCTTCATAGCCTAGATGAAATACTGGAAGCAAAAATAAATAAAAATAAAGAGCGTCCAAGACTTCACGGCAACCTATTTTAATGATATAATAAGCAGAGAGAAGAAAGAATAATAATGGAAATTGTATTAGATGATATACTAGCAAAATTAGATCCAAAAACAAGAGCACGAGTTCAATCAGCAATAAGTGTAAACGTAGATAAGCAGCCAACACCAAGCATAGGGCTGAATCTTGCTCTAAAAGGCGGACTTGCCTATGGAAGACAGATCCTTGTTTGGGGAAATAAGTCTGCTGGTAAATCTTCTTTCTGCTTACAAATGTTAGCCTTAGCCCAAAAAGAAGGCAAGAGTTGTGCTTGGATTGATGCAGAGCATTCTTATGATCCAGAATGGGCCAAGAGCTTAGGCGTGGATTCAGAAAAATTAATTTATTCACAGGCAAAAACTGTAAACGATATGGTAGATGTTGCAACCAAGTTGATGGAGGCAGAAGTCGATATTATTGTTGTTGACTCTATCTCTGCATTACTACCAGCAATCTACTTTGAAAAGGATGGAAACGAATTAAAGGATTTGCAAGACACTAAGCAAATCGGTGCAGAAGCAAAGGATATGACTCACGCAGTCAAAATGTTAAACTATGCAAACAAAAATACATTACTTATTCTCATTTCACAACAACGAAACCAATTTGGATCTATGCATGCTAGCCACATACCCACGGGAGGCATGGCAGTTAAATTCTTCTCATCTACCGTTGTTAAGCTATGGTCTTCGGAAGCCGAAGCTAACGCTATTAAGGCTGGCATTAAAGTTGGCGACAAGATTATTGAACAAAGAGTTGGCAGACCAGTCAATTGGATTATTGATTACAACAAAGTCGGTCCCCCAAATTTATCAGGACAATATGATTTCTACTACCAAGGAGAAAACTTAGGAGTAGACCTTGTAGGAGAAACTTTAGATGTTGCAGAAATGTGTGGCATAGTTGAAAAAGGTGGTGCTTGGTATACCGTAGACGGAGAAAGATTCCAAGGAAGAGCAAAGGCAGTGCAATATCTTCGTGACAATCCTAAAGTAGTTGCAAAACTACAGGAGGATATCCGTGCCAAATCTTAATGAGTTCTTTAAAAAAGAAGAAATAATGGCTTCTGAACTTGAAAGGTTTGGTGGCAATAAGCCATGCGCTAAATGTGATAAGGATGCAGAAGAATATTTTTGGGACGCAATGTCTCTTACTATGAGTTGGGAATGTCCCGATGGTCACAAAAATTCATTTAAGGTTAACTAATGTCAGAAAGATCTGAAGTTAAAAGAGACGGAGCTAAAGCACAAAAGAATAGTGGGCGGGGCGATTACCAAAAGGGTGATGCTAAATGGAAACAATTCTTGGTTGATTATAAAGAAGCGTCTTCCTCTTTTACTTTAAATAAACCCGTGTGGTCAAAGATATGTACTGATACTTTTAAAGTAAGTCGTGACATGCATCCATCTTTAAAGATTATTATAGGAACGGATTCTAAGGTAAGACTTGGAATAATTGAATGGGCGGTATTAGAAGAACTAATACAGTTCTGGGAGGATAACAATGGGATCAAATAATAAAATACCATTTAATGATACTCAAATTAAAAACGGTAGGATTGTCAGGCTTAGAAAAGATGGCACCGTAAAGGCCGATCTTGGCCCTTATAAAGTAAAGCATAAGAAAGTTAAGTAAAGGCTATGAGAGAAATATTTTTAACAACAGCAGTAGGTGCAGCAGTGGGTGCTGTATTTAGCATATTTAAATTGCCCATTCCTGCCCCACCAGTGTTTGCTGGACTCATGGGAATTGTAGGTCTTTGGATAGGCTACGGATTAGTTCAGAGGTTTATATAATGGAAATGTTTTTAATTGCAGGAATTGCAATAGGTTTTTTAATTGGATACCCGCTTGGCTTATTCATAGACAAGTTAGACAAAAAAGAGAAGGCTAAAAATGTCAATTAATAAAGATGGTCTTAAAATGGTAAAGCTTCCTGATACTCCAGAAATGGCAGACCTTGCTAATCAAATGGCGGTTGCCAGAAATAAAAAAGAAAGAGAAATTGTATTTACAAAAATGCAAAACTATTTAGACAGAATTGGATTTAATCCAAACGAGCAGGAAGAGGCTTAAAATGGCAGATGATAAGAACACCTTAGAGTTGATTAGTTCTATTACTGAATTTAATGAACTCCATGATTACATGAAAGATGATCAGCTGGATAAAGCATTAGCTATTGTGGTAAAGCTATTAATGAATCCAGATGTTCCGTCCGCTAAGGCTCCTTATCTAATTATAGAACTACAGGCTATGTCTACAAAATTTTCTATGATGGCTTCAGTATATTCTACAATTGCCAAAGACAAAGCTGGAACCGTAAACAATAATAAGAAAAACATTTATTATTCAGCAAAGGAGTCTATCGACAAACTTGTGGATGCACTTAAATATGTAGTTAGGTACAGTTCATAATGGTTAGAGATATTGTAAAGAATCTTAAATTTAAGAAACATGCTGGCAAACACTTCGATCCAGAAAAATTTGCTCAGCTATTAGATGAGTCATATCGCAATACTAAACGTGCAGACGGAGAGATGACAAAAAAATCATTTAGTCCCAGCACACTTGGATACGGTCACGGAACATGTCCACGGTATTGGTATATGGCTTTTAGCGGTGCTATGTTTATTGACGATAACGATGCTGTAGCAGTTGCTAATATGGCTCAGGGCACACAGGCTCACGAAAGACTACAGAATTTAATTAAGGCAATGCCTGAGTGGAGAGCGGAAGAAGAAGAGATAGTAAATGAATATCCTCCTATCCGTGGCTTTATAGATTTAATTATGGAGTATGATGCTGAGACCGTAATTGGCGAAATCAAAACGGCTAAGCAAGAGGTATGGGATCAAAGGCAGGCAGAGATGAAGCCTACAACCAATCATATGCTTCAATTGCTTACGTACATGAAACTAAAGAACGCCAAAGAAGGTTTCTTTTTGTATGAAAATAAAAACACTCAAGAGCTTATTGTAATCCCAGTATCCATGAATGAAAAGAATACAGAGATTATTGAGGAAGCATTTACATGGATGTGCGAAGTATGGGACAACTTTAAAGAAGGCGACCTTCCAATGCGTCCAGCAGGGGCATCTAAATCTAAAATGCCTTGCACATACTGCCCTGTTAAAAAAGAATGCTACGCAGGTTTAATTGGTACCGTTCAAATAGAATCATATCAGGTGCCAAAGCTGTGATTTGCGCCAATAAAGAATGCTTGAATGGAAAAGAGTTTACACCTAAAACTCATAATCAAAAATATTGTTCTGACGAGTGTTGCCGTATTGCAACTAATAGAAGAATTATGGAAAAATATTATGAAAAAAAGGCTATTAGAAATGGTGCGGCTCGTGGATGCAAGAAGTGTGGAGCACAATTAAGTAGATATAATGATACTATTCTATGTGCTTCCTGCCAAAAGAAAATAGATATTACCAAAAAATCTAAGATAAAAGGTATGATAAATGACATTAGCTGATCTGGTAAAGACTAAAGCCAATAGAGTTTTAGGAATAGATGCGTCTACAAACTCCGTAGCCTTCTGTTTAATGGAAAACGATAAGCCATTAAAGTGGGGCAAGATCAACTTTGTGGGTCAAGATATCTATGAAAAAATACATGACGCTAAAATTAAAACCAGTTCTATGTTAGATGAATTAAAGAGTGATTATATTGCTGTAGAGGGAGCAATCCTTGTCAGATCCCCAGATGCTGTGATAAAATTATCATATGTTTATGGCGTTGTCATTGCTGAACTTATGTCTACGGGTGCTTCAGTTATTACTATATCTCCGAGCTCTTGGCAGGCGTATATCGGTAATAAGAACCCGACTAAAGAAGAGAAGGCGGCTATTAGAGTAAAGAATCCAGGATACGCAGACTCTTGGTATAAAACTCAATTAAGAAACATGCGTAAGCAAAGAACAGTAGACTACTTTAATAAAAAGTATAATCTATCTATAACAGATTTTGACGTAGCAGATGCATTCGGCATTGCTCATTATGCTAACAAAGTGTTGACGGAACGATGAAGCTATATCAAAGCCAGACTTGGCTATACAGAAGGTATGTTGTTCAAAAGAAGACGGTGACAGAAATTGCCGATGAGTGTAAGGTCTCTGCTATGACTATACAGAGATATCTAGAGAAATTTCAGTTAATTAAAAAACGATGAACCTCAACAAGTTTTGTTATAAAATTTTTCACATTCCAGGATATGGTGAGTCGCACAAACAAAGATCGGAACTTTTTAAAAGGTTAGATGATTTTCTTTCTATAAAAATGGATAGACTGAATACCGATTCTGTATTAATTAGCAACGAAGACCAGTATTTTGATTTTAATGAAAAGTATAATCTTATTAAAACTCAGCGTGAGTTTAAGTGGGGAGAGCTGGGTATATGGGCAAGCAACTTACTAGCAATTAAAAATTTCTTAAAAACAGATAAAGAGTATCTCATGCTAATGGAAGACGATATTGATGTTCCAAATCAAGAAAGGTTTATAGAGCTTTTAGATTATTACATTAGTATTATGCCTGAAGATTGGGAAGTGTTTAGCTATTTCGTACACGAAAATCAATTTGTTAGGTTCCAAGATAAACACGGTCATTCTGAAATAGTACCAGCCTATCAAGACTGGTCCATGCTTTGCTATATATTAAATAAAAAATCTGCAGAAAAAATGCTTAATTTGTGTTTAATTAATGGAATAACTATGCCAATAGATTGGTATATTTATAGGCAGCCAGAGGTATTTAAATCATATACCCTTAGCCCTATTGCAGAAAAAGGATGTAAATTGTATAATATATTATCAACCTTTCAAGAAAAAGAAACAGGCCATCCAGTGCCAGAAAAGAGAACAAAATGAGCAGAGAATTAGCAGACAAGTTACCAAATTGGTTTCTAGGAAATAAAACTCAAGATGATTTTAATAGACTACTAAATGAGTTTAGAGGTAAGCCAAATCTTAAATTTTTAGAGATAGGTTCGTTTTGTGGAAACAGTGCAGCATGGACTATTGAAAACATCCTTACTGATAAAACATCAGAGCTAACATGTGTTGATCCATGGAATGGAAACATTGTCCACGAGGCATTTGATTTCTCAGACGTAGAGTCGGCATTCGATCAACAACTTGAACCATTTAAGGATCAACTTATTAAATATAAGGCATACAGTGATGAGTGGCTTATGAAGAATCGTTCTAAGCAGTATGACTTTATCTATATTGATGGAGACCATATGCCCCAGGCATTCCTAATGGACGCTTTGCTTTCGTGGGAACTTTTAAAGCCAGGCGGAATTATGGCTATTGATGATTATGGATGGACGCATCCACGAGGATCTCAGTACAATCCAGGACCAGCAATTGATATGTTTGTAAGCATGTATTCAGAACACCTAACTGTTATCGAAAAGGGATGGCAAGTTTGGGTACGTAAGAATCCAGATTATGTTCGCCCAGAACATATTCACGAATAAAAGGCGGATAAATGTTAAGACCAGTATATAAAGACACAGATGTATTTAGATATGAAGACTTGTACTTACATGCAGTAGGAGCACCAGCAGGCAATAAAATATTAAATACATGCCTTGAAATTGCACATATGCTAATTGATAAAAATATATCATACGGTAACTCAGCTTTGGAGCCAGCCAGAATATTTTCAACGGCGGATTCAACAGAACAATTAAAGGTTAGAATAGATGATAAATTAAATAGAGTAAAGAATAACCAAGGATTTGCTGGAGATAACGATATAGATGACCTTATAGGGTATTTAGTTCTATATAAAATAGCTAAATCTAGTTGATTTTTTAGTCGACTAAGAGTATACTCTAATATATGTCCGAAATTGAATTAGCCGATCATTTTGATCGCATGAACGTGGTAGTCTCAGAACTGCTCAAGGGAAACAACCCAACCCAAATTGCAACCGTCACGGGCTTTAAGAGAGCCGAAGTGGTCGAGTTGATAGATGAGTGGAAGAGCGTTGTACACAACGACACAGCGGCTCGTGAGAGGGCTAAAGAGGCTATCTCTGGAGCAGACCAACACTACGCTATGCTCATCAAAGAGGCATGGAAAACCGTTGAAGACGCAGATCAGGCGGGACAACTAAATGTTAAATCAGGAGCACTAAAGCTTATTGCCGATATTGAAGGTAAAAGAATTGGAATGCTTCAAGAAGTTGGCTTACTTGATAATGCTGAGTTGGCAAATCAAATCGCAGAAACAGAACGTAAGCAAGATATCCTTGTTAAAATATTAAAAGAAGTTACAGCCTCATGTCCTAAATGTAAGATGGATGTTGCAAAGCGCTTATCACAGATTACTGGAGTGGTAGAGCCTATAGAGATTATAGAGGAAGTTAGTGGATCTTAATTTTAATGATTTAATTGATATGCTGGATGGCGAAGAGTTTGATGAACGCCCAGTAGATCTAAGAACATTTGTCCAGAGCCCAGAGTATTTAGGCCTTCCACCATTATCTGAATATCAATATACTCTTATTGAAAAGAGTTCACAAATTTATAAAGAGTCCACCCTTGTTAAACTTTTTGGTGAAGAAGAAGGCGTGAGAATGTTTAAGCAAACAGCCAATGAGGTTGTTGCTCAACTAGGTAAAGGGTCTGGAAAAGATTACTGCTCAACTATATCAGTTGCCTATATAGTATATTTACTATTGTGCCTTAAAGATCCAGCATCATATTATGGAAAGCCTCCTGGAGACTCAATTGATATTATTAATATTGCTATTAACGCACAGCAAGCAAACAATGTTTTCTTTAAAGGGTTTAGAACACGCATCGATAAAGCCCCGTGGTTTGTTGGAAAGTACACAGAAAAAGCTTCTGAAATTAAATTTAATAAAAACATTACAGTACACTCAGGTCACTCAGAGCGTGAAGCATGGGAAGGGTATAACGTAATCGTAGTTATCCTTGACGAAATTTCTGGCTTCAGTGTAGAGAATACCACTGGCCATGAGCAAGCAAAGACGGGAAGTCTTATATATGAAATGTATCGTGCCTCTGTAGACTCACGTTTTCCAGACTATGGAAAGGTTATTCTGCTATCATTCCCAAGATATAAGAATGACTATATACAACAAAGATACGACGACGTAGTAGCTGAAAAAGAAACAGTAACTAGAACACATCATTTTAAACTAGATGATACCCTGCCAGACGGCACAGAAGGCAATGAGTTTGATATTGAGTGGGAAGAAGATCACATCTTATCCTACAAGTATCCTAGGATGTATGCTTTGCGTAGACCGACATGGGATATAAATCCTACACGGAGCATAAATGACTTTAAGGTTGCTTTCTATAAAAATGCCCCAGATGCCCTAGGAAGATTTGCCTGCATGCCATCAGAAGCAATTGATGCGTTCTTTAAGTCTCGTGAAAAAATTGAAAAAGCATTTAGCAATATGTCATTAGCGGTAGATGAGTTTGGAAGATTTGAAAATTGGTTTGCGCCAGATCCAGACAAGGAATATTTTTTGCACGTAGACCTTGCACAAAAGCATGACCATTGTGCTGTTGCTATGGCGCATGTACAAAAATGGGTAAATGTAAAAGTAACAGATACATACTCACAGCCCGCCCCGATTGTAGAAGTTGATGCAGTTAGATATTGGACTCCTACTCCAGATAAATCTGTAGACTTTACAGAAGTTAAAGATTACATTCTATCTCTTAGAACAAAAGGTTTTAAAATTCGTGTCTGCACATTTGACCGATGGAACTCACACGACATGATGCAGCAGTTAAAACAATATGGTATTAACACAGAAACATTATCAGTTGCAAAGAAACATTACGATGACATGGCCATGGTTGTTGCAGAAGATAGATTGAGCGGACCTGCAATTAAATTACTTATAGATGAATTGCTTCAATTAAAAATTATGAGAGACAGGGTTGATCACCCACGAAAAGGATCTAAAGACTTAGCTGATGCCGTTTGCGGTTCTGTATATAACGCAATTAGTAGAAGCAGGCCACAAAATAACGAAGAGATAGACATACATACCTACAGCTCTTTGAAGTGGGATAGAGAAAAAGAAGAAGATGAAATAGTAATGAACATGATAAGACCACCGAGGATGCCTAAAAACTTATCAGATGTATTAGACGGAATGGAAATAGTATGAGTATATATCAAGAAAGAGCAAAAGAATGTAAGTGTTGTGGCAAGCATGTGCCTCTTCCTACAGTTTTAAAAGAATACAATGGCACCCTGCTATGTCCTACAACATTTTCTAATGTTATAGAATATAAAAGAATATGGAAGTCTTCTGGCTCCAGACCAATGGGAAGCATTAGAAAGCATTTTTCTGAATACGTTCAGCAAATAGTGGAAACAACTATAGATAAGAATGAGGACGGAACCATAAATGAGTCTTGAAGATAAAGACGGCGACGAGGTTCTTGCTTACTATTTAGAAATAGGAGTTGTTAATCTAGAGGGTATGGATGAGAATGGCGAACTTATTTATTCTATAGACCAAGAAATGGCTAAGGAGTACGCCCCTGAGTTATGGCAGTCTCACGTTGACTATGTTGATAAGTCTTTAATAAATTTGTACGAGGCTGGACTTGCAGAAATTGAGTACGATGAAGATTTGCAAGCAACAATACATTTGAGTCCAGAGGGACAAAAGTTGGCTAAAGAAATGGGCATGATAGAAATAGACCCTACTACATTTAGGGACATTCCAAACGATTAAAAATTATGATATAATTATTACAGGATGCCCTTAAGGGGTCCTATAAATTAACTTATTCGCTTGAAGGAGGAATAAAATGGTAACAACATATACATGGGATCTTTTTAAAGATCCTTTTTTTATTGGATTTGATAGAGCTTTAGATACATGGAGCCATGCTCAAACAGTATCAAGTGCAACTAACTATCCACCATATAACGTAATCAAGGTAGACGAAGACAACTTTGTTGTCGAACTAGCAGTCGCTGGATTTGGTAAAACAGATATTGATGTATCAACAGCAGACGGCAAGCTTACAGTAAAGGGAGAATTGAAGACGGAGGATAACGATTCGAAGTTTATTCACCGTGGAATTGCTGCCCGTAAATTTACTCGTGAGTGGGCTCTTGGTGAATATATGGAAGTAAAGGCTGCGGAACTAAAGGATGGAATGCTTAAAATTGATATTGTACGCATTCTGCCAGAAGAGAAAAAGCCTAAGACTATCAAGATCAAATAAATAGTATAATAGATATCTGCACCCCGTCACTGGGGAGTCGCAGATGCGGGCATCGCTGCCCAGGATAGTCGGGGGAGACAGCGACTATAAATAACTGGTATAGTCCTGAGCATGACTGTAAAAAACTGCTCATTTAAATTAAGGGAGAGATATGTTTGAATACAGAGTTAAGCAGGTAACAAAGATAGTGGACGGAGACACTATTGATGTTGACATTGATCTTGGATTCAGCATTTCATATTCTCAAAGACTTAGACTAGCAGGCATCGACACACCAGAATCTAGAACAACAGACAAGCTTGAGAAAATATTAGGCTTAGAGTCAAAAGAGTATCTTAAGTCTAAGTTCAAAGATGCTAAAGACATTGTTGTAAAAACAGAAAAGCCAGACAGCTCTGAGAAGTATGGTCGTATTCTAGGATGGGTTTACGTTGACAACAACACAAAGTCTTTAAATGAACAGATGATTGAAGATGGATATGCGTGGGGATACATGGGAAAAACTAAAGTCAAAGACTTTGAGGCTTTAGCTGAAAAAAGAAAAAAGAGCGGTAAGTAATGCCTATATATGAATACAAGTGTGAGTGTTTACCAGACAGTATTGTTCCAAAAGAAAGATCAATAAATTCTATAGAACCTAATTATCTATGTAACGAATGTGGTAGAAGATTACAAAGACATTATGGATCATTTGGCATACAGTTTAAGGGTAACGGATTTTACAAAACAGATAATGTTAAGTAATTTAAACTAACATTCTGCTATAATATCTAAGTAAGCAAAAGTATTGCATTACTTAGGAGATCCTGATTGACTAGAAAGTTTAAGTACTTTTTAACCAGCCTTTTTATAATCGGCTGGCTTTTCCTTTTTGGGCCAAGCATAGCAAATGCTGATGAGCCAACAGTTCAAGTAACTCCAGCTAATCCTTCTTCAGATACCGCCACAGCAACCACTCCTATTACAGTTGAGATAGTTGCAGATAAGGTAGAAGCGGCAGCAGATGCATTGCAGGCAGCAGCTCAGACTCAAGGCAATGCGATCATAGTAACAGTTCAGGCTAATGTTCCTAATACAACACCTCAGCAGGCAGCAACAATTGCTACAACACAAGAGCCTATTGCAACTGCAGTTGCAGATGCTACAGTTAAGGTGCAAGAAGCCACAACAGCAATTCAGTCGGCAGAAACTGCTGTAACAGTTGCAGCAACAGCTCAGGTAGCAGTTGAATCACAGACTGCAGTAGTTGCACAAGCAACAACAAATCTTAATACTGCTCAGACTAATTTAAATACAGTTACTCAACAGGTTGAATCGCAAACTGCTGTAGTTGCCACAGATGTAGTTAATTTAACTGCTGCTCAAACTGCTGCAGATAATTCAGCTGTAGAGACAACGACTAATGGAATTAAGGCAACGACATATGCCTCACCTGGAGGTGCATCTCCAGCGCTCCCAGCAGAAAATGCTACACCTCTCTCAACCACTACAGTGCCATATGTTGCTCATACTTTTGGTAGCGGGCCAATTCTTAATTCTGGGCGTGTAGACAATGTAATTGTTAAGTTTGAAGGAACTATTACTGTTCCAGAAGAAGCTGTAGCAGTAAAGTATGCCATACATTCTGACGACGGCGCAAAGATGTACATCGATGGGCAGCTTGCAATAAATGAGTGGATTGACAAGGGCGGTGGATGGAGTCAGTATTCTCCAATCTACAATACAACTACAGATAAGCAGCAGGACTTTGTGATCTGGTATTACGAAAATGGCGGAGGCTCCCAGGTCATACTTGGTTATGGAATAACAAGAGCAGATGGAACTGGATATTTTACAACCCCTACACACGGTGCGTTTGCAACTACAATAATAACAAAAGATCCAGTATTAGTTGCAGCAGTTGCTACAGCACAAACAACTCTTAATAATGATACTGCAGTTCTTAATACATTAACCACTCAAAAAACTGCAGCAGAGGCAGTAGTTGTTGACAAGACTGAAGTTAAAGCAGTTGAGGTTGCTACATTAACTCAGCTAACAGAAACCGCAACAGTAACAGTTCAAGCTGCAAACACCCTTGCTAATACAGCAACAACAAAGGTTGAAGAGGCAGTAACTGCAATGACAAATGCTGCTCAAGTAACTACAAATTATTATGCAGAGCAACAGGCAGCAGCGCAGGCAGCAGCAAATTCCGCAGCAGAAGCTGCAGCAGCGCAAGCAGCAGCAGAGGCAGCGTATGCAGAAGCACAAGCAAGAGCAGCAGAACAAGCAGCAGCGCAGGCTGCTGCACAAGCAAAGGCAGCCGCTGAAGCAGCGGCCAAGGCAGAACAAGAAGCTAAAGCAGCTGCAGAATCTGCAGCAAAAGCCGAAGCCGAAGCTAAAGCAGCCGAGGAAGCAGCGGCTAAAGCAGAGGCGGACCGTATAGCTGCAGAGGAAGCAGCGGCCAAGGCAGAACAAGAAGCTAAAGAGCAGGCAGAGGCAGATGCAAAATCTGAAGCTGAAAGATTAGAAGCAGAAGCAGAAGCAGCAAGAGAAGCAGAAGAGCAAGCAAAGGCTGAAGCAGAAGCCAAAGCACAAGAAGAAGCAAATGCTAAAGCAGAAGCAGAGGCTAAGCAAGCAGAAGCAGATAGATTAAAGGCGGAAGCGGAAGCAAAAGAAGCAGAGAAAGAAGCCCTTGATAAAGCTATAGAAGATGCTAAGGCAGGCAAAGAATTAACTGAAGAGCAAAAAGATGCAGTAGTTGCTACATTAATTGAAGATCTAAAGCCAGGGCAAGCAGTAAGCTCTGCAGACATTAAAGCATCTGGAATTGAATATAAAGATCTTCCAGCAGCAACACCAGTAGATGTTAGAACAGATGAAAATGGAAATGCAGTTGTAATTACTGCAGCAGTTGCTGCACAAGTAGAGTTACTTCAGAATCCAGGAGCACTTGTAGAAGAATTATTTACAAATCCAGCAGCAGCGTTAGCTGCATTTGGAAGCATAGGCGCAGATATGTCGGACGAAGAAAGAGAAGAGGCAACAGAAATGGTTGTTGCTACAGTGGTTGCAGCAGGTGCTGCAATTAATGCAGCAGCAGTTGCCGCAGGAGGAGCCACTGGAGGTGGCACAGGAGGCGGAGGAAGTTCTGGTGGAGGCTCATCAGGAGCAAATTCACCAGGTTCACGAGGAGGTAGAAAATGGTAAGAATAATAAAAAATATAATCAAGGATCTAATTGATCAGGCTTGGACCCTTCTTGGTATGTTTATTGCTTGGGTCGTTTTAGACGGCAGTGCAAAAACTATAGTAGGTTATGGGATTATAGCTACAACAGCTTTATGGGTGGTAACAAGCCCTGCTAGAAATAAAGAAGACTAAAATGATTGGGATATCTTGGAGCTTTCAAACTCAATTTATAACGGCATTGGTTATATTCACAATTATTGGAATGTGGTGGGCAGAACATGATGATAAAAAGGACCCAGAATAGGGTATAATAGAGGTATGAAAAGAATAACTGCTATTGCTTTGTCAGGTCTATTAATGCTATCATTGACTGGTTGCGGATATCAAGGTTTTTACAGATACCCATGCCAAGACCCTGCTAATTGGGAGAAGGCTGAATGCAATCCTCCAATTTGTGAAGCGACAGGCACATGCACTAAAGATGTAATTGGTAAAGATCCAATTGCAGAAGACAAGACGGGTACCCCAAATGGCTAAAGAAAGACTAAGTCCACAGGATCTAGATGCTAGATTAAAATTTATTTTAGGAATTACATTAGGCACAATTCTTTTGTGCACATCATTGGGCATTCTGTATGCTCTAATTTTCGTAACACAACCAATTGGCGGACAGTCAGAGAACGACAAGATGTTCTTTAACGTACTTGGTAGCGTTGCAACATTTATCACAGGAACACTTGCAGGTTTATTGATTGGTCAATCTGGTGCTAAAGATATCATGTCAGCACAGTTGGCTAACAAAGAAATGGATGCAAAGAACACACAGGCAGACAAAAAGCTTGAAGCAGAAATTGATGCAACTGCAGCACGTTTAGCAGCAAAGCCAGATGGTGCAATGCCAGCAGAACAGCCAGTTGATACAGATTGGGATAAGGAAGACTAATGGCAGAACAAGGAACAGCAGCACGTCTTATTGAAGTTGCTAAGGCAGAAATTGGTGTAATTGAAGGCCCAAAGGATAACGAGACAAAGTACGGTGCTTACACAAAGGCTAACTTCCAGCCATGGTGCGGAAGCTTCGTTAACTGGTGTGCTAATGAAGCAGGGGTAAAAGTTCCTAATACAGTTTACACGCCTAGTGGTGCAGCGGCATTTAAAAAGAAAGGCGCATGGATTGACGGAGACGTTGCAGATCCAGAGCCAGGCGATATCGCCTATTTTGATTTTCCCTCAGACGGTGTCGATAGAATTTCTCACGTAGGAATTGTTATTAAAGACAATGAAGACGGAACTGTCTGGTGTATTGAAGGAAATACATCTTCAAAGAAATCTGGAAGTCAAAGAAATGGCGGAGAGGTTTGCAAACAGCTTCGTGCTTACAAGAAGAATAAGGCTGGCGTAATGATTTCAATTGTGGGATTTGGTCGTCCAAAGTTTAAATCTGGAGGAGCAGCAAAGCCAGCAACAGCTAGCGGAGTTTGCCCAACTTGCGGTAAGTAAATGAAAAATTACAAAGTAAAGCTTGAGATAGAAGCAGAGGTAGAAGCCTTTGACCAAGACGATGCTTTAGATTATGCCAACGATATATTTGGTGTAGATGATGAAATTAAAAACGTTAAAGTAATTAGCGTGAAGGAGAAATAAAATGGCTAAAGAAGGATACAAACCAACGTCAGGAATGCAATCAGCAGCCCGTCGTGCTATTAAATTAAAAGAGCAGGGTAAAGCAAAAGGTGCGGGAACAGCAGTAGGCTGGACTCGTGCAGGACAATTAGCTCGTGGAGAAACATTAAGTCTTTCTACAGTTAAGCGTATGTATTCTTATTTTTCACGTCACGAAGTAGATAAAAAAGGTAAAGATTGGGATAACGCAGAAAATCCTTCCAATGGAAAGATTATGTGGTTAGCATGGGGTGGGGATGCAGGATTTTCTTGGTCTCGTAAAATTGTAAATAGGGAGAAAAATATGAAAAAATCACTAGAGGTTCAAGAAGTAATAGAAGAAATTAAAGACATGCTTGATGATGTAGTTAATCCAGTAGACACAGTCATTGAAATTCCAGAGGACGTTCTTGAAAAGAAATATACAGGATGCGGTTGCAAGACATGTAAAGCAATGGATGTTAAATGCGAAGATTGCCCAGTTTGCTCAGAAGAAATGAGCAAGTCTTATGAGTCAGACAATGAAGATGAAGACAAATGGAGTAATATGGAAAAAGCCTGCTGGTCAGGATATACTCAAAGAGGCATGAAAGAAAAAAATGGCCGAATGGTTCCAAATTGTGTTCCAGTTGAAAAGTCATATCACGAAGATGAGAAGCCAAAGAAAGAAATGAAAAAGTCCATATGGGATGGTGCTTTTCTTAAATAGTCATTGACATAGCCGTAGTGCTTGCTGTATAATATATATCAGTGGGTGCTACGGTTTATGTTTAGGGAATAATGTTAAATCTAACAGAACTGGGTGTAGAAGTCTTTATCAAAAGGGCTAAGAATGTCACCCTATTTTGGGACAATTACGATCTAGTAATTTGGAAAAAAGATATTAATGGATTTACAAATGTAAAGGGCATGTTCAAAGAGAACACATGGGGGACAGCAGAAAGAATTTCTGTTGACAGTAACGGAATATGGAAGTTGCCCACAAAGCATGTCAAACATTTTAAATGATTTAGGCATAGATGAAGACGATTTAGACTGGTTCCACCTTGCAATATGCAGGGGAATGGATACAAATCTATTTTATGAGAAGTATGAGTCTGATGCTAATGTAGCAAGAAACATAGATGAAATGTGTTTTAGTTGTCCAGTAATGAAAATGTGTTATGAGGCTGGAGTAGAAGGAAATGAATATGGAGTATGGGGCGGAGTATATTTAAGTTCTGGTTCAATAGATAAATCAAAAAACCTTCACAAGACACCAGAGGACTGGAAGAGGTTAAAGAAAAAAAATGTTTATTAATAAAAAAGATATTAACGAGCATTTTAAGTATGGAGTAAACGAATGGACTGGCGAACCCAATAAGCCCGTTTTCTATACTGAAGAGATGAGAAAAGCAGTTCATCAAGTTAAGAAGCCGTCAATGCTTCTTATGGACATAGTAATGTACCCAGAGTTTTTAGCGTTAAGACTGTATGAAGATAATTTTTTACAATTTGAAGGAACCAAAAAAGAAATGGTTATTGATTATGTAGGAAAGATCAAGCGTCTGCTTGAGTCATACGGAGTAAGATGCGAGCTGGAGGGTAAACCTAGTGAAAGAGTACTATGACGTTATTCATGTTGTATATATTCATTCAGAGGAATGTCACGGTACGGTTGAAAAACTTGGTGCATGGGCATCAATTGTTAAATATAATAAGGATGGCATGGAGTACACCGAACTAATGGAAAATGAAGATTTCAGCATTATAGATGAAATAGTTTTTAAACACATTGAGGAATCAGAATAATGGAAAAAATATTATGCTACAGTTGCAACAAGTCTAAGAATAAATTAGATGTTAAAAAGTCTTCTCTTCTACCAATTAATTTATTTATTTGCGAGACCTGCTCATCTTCAAAATTTGAGCCACGCTGGGTAATTATTTTGGCTGGAAGATCTCAGGGCCCAGACCATGTCAAAGAATTTATTGTGAAAAGACGCTATGTTGGCAATGAAATTTCAGCATCAGAATTGTTGGTTTAAATAGGTTTATCATTTATTTTAAGGTATAATTAACCTATAATGAATCTAGATTACGCCGCTGTTACTATTGCTATTCTTGCCGCCATTTTATCTGGTATGGGAACAGCAATAATTGCTGGACTTAGGGACAATAAAAAAGAAAAAATACGCAGGGCTGAGCGTGACCAAGACCACCTAAAATTAGAGGTTAAAGATCTTAAAATAGAATTGTATAAAATTGAGCGTGAGTTGACTGAATGGAAAGATAAATACTACAATACCATTCAGGAGCTAATTGCGGTCAAGTCTGAGCTTGAGGAAACAATGATTAAATTGTCTTACATAGACCATCATTTAGGCGATTTAGAGGAGCTGGACAGAGAATTTTAAAAATAGTATAATAGGATATATGACCTGTATAGTAGCAATAGCCCAAAACGGGATAGTGTACATGGGTGCTGATCATGCAGCATCTGACGACAAAACTGGGTGGATCCTTGCAAGAAAAGATCCCAAAGTATTTAAAGTAGGACAATACGGAATTGCATTTACGGATTCGTTTAGAATGGGCCAACTTTTGCAATATAGCTGGACCCCGCCAAAATACACTCCAACCAAAACTAACTCTGGCTTAGACAAGTTTATGAGAACTAAATTTATTGAATCAGTTAAAGATGCTTTTAGATCAGGTGGATTTGGATCCCAGGTAGTTGGAGCAGAAGACGAAGGCGGTATATTTATAGTAGGAGTTTGCGGTAGAATTTTTACGGTAGATGAAGATTTTCACATAGGAGAAAACATAGTTAATTACATGGCGGAAGGAAGCGGAGGAATGCTAGCATTAGGAGCATTACACGCCACAAAGAAGCAAAAAAATCCCCGCATAAGACTCAAAGCAGCACTAGAAGCAGCATCTGAGTTTAATATGGCAGTATCTGCTCCATATACTTATATTCAGGTTTAGTGTATAATATATTTATGGAATGGGTTAATCGTTTAGCAGCAATCCTAATAGGCCTAATAGGCATAGGTGTTATTCGAGAGTTCTTTAGCAGGTACGATGTTCTTGTGTTTAATAAAAACGATGTTGAAGAGGCTAGAGAAGAAATGGCTCACCCAGCCCTTAACCCAGTTGATTTGCGTGGAACCCCAACACACGCTTGTATATGCGGATCACAACATTTTTACATAAGGGCTATGTTTGATAATTTTGAATTAGCAACATATTTCTTAGACATGCAATGCACTGAGTGTGGAGCTTTACTAACAGCCCCCACTCCCTTAGACAGAGAGATAACAGAGTGAGAAAATCAGAAAGAATCAGACTGCTCGAAATGGAAATGCTTAGAATGCAATTTCAAATTGAATATGTGAGCAGGGCTGTAGATATCCTTTTAGGGGAAAGCAAGGTTAAGGGACCTGAAATGGATGCTGGGAAATGGTACAAGACTAAACTAGATAAAGATAACTAGGCCCTATTGACAGTATTAGGGCTATTTAGTATTATTAGTCTATGAATAAAAAAATACTACTGGGCCTAATTGCCCTTACGCTAGTAATACCATCAACATCGCATGCAAACGTAAAGAACAGGACCGTATCGGTTCCGACCCTTGCAATTCTTGATACAGGACTAGATACATCAGTTCCTTCTATCAAAGAAAAACTAATTTATGAAGTTTGTATTTTAGAGTGGACCACCTGTCCAAATGGTCAATCATTTATGGAGGGGCCAGGATCAGCAAATATTCCATTACAGTCAATTACAAAAAATGGATTTAGCCACGGAACACAAATGGCTTCTGCTGCGGTGTCTACAAATTCAAACATGAACATTGTTTTTGTTAGAATTATCGGACAAAACG
>Ga0247844_1003262_pt1 | contig 24242 bp, 24 predicted proteins | sample LaCtaG_FD_192421 | JGI IMG/M metagenome (GOLD analysis project Ga0247844, IMG submission 192421) | Freshwater microbial communities from meromictic Lake La Cruz, Castile-La Mancha, Spain - LaCruzMarch201714.5m_1 | ecosystem: Environmental > Aquatic > Freshwater > Lake | place: Spain: Castile-La... | reverse complement strand
TGCATCGTTGTGTCTAGCGTTCCGACTGCAACTTGGCCACCTTCAATTTTGTTAATGGCTGCAGCAATCCGGGTGGCTAAGTGCGCCCCGCGAGTAGGAATGCCTAAAAGAGTGATTGATTCAGCACCGTCATAGCGCTCCAGAATTTCATGAGCTATGCGGACAATCGCGCGCGAGATATCGGGCGCAGGCAGAACTGTTTTCATTTTAAATCTCCTTCCCCACCTCGCAGGATGGGTCTTAAAGGATGCGGCGCAAGAATAGCAGTAGCACCGCCAAACCTGTGGATGGGCCAAATCACCACAGCGGTGTTCAGGCTAACTTTGCGGTCATGGAAACAGATACCCAGAACCAAGCGTTCACTCGCCCATTTCCCAGCAATATCGAGATCGGTCGGCGTATGCGGGCAGCCCGGAAGAAGCGAGGTTGGACCATTGCCGAGATGGCGGCCGTCGGAAAGATTGCGGCGGTAGTAATTGGCTCTTACGAACGAGGATCGCGGAACATGCCGATCTCTCGGTTGGGTGAGATCGCCAGAATTCTAGAAGTTGATGTCGACTACTTGCTCGGGCAGCCGTTAAGCCGCCAACGTTCGGCCTTGGTTCTGACTTTAGATTTGCGAGCGATCAGTCGTCCAAGTTTTAGTAACCCGGACCGCCTGGCCTTATTGGTTAGTTATTGCGCAGGGATAGTGAAAAAACGTAGTGACTGGAATGGCGAAGTTCTATCTATACGCGAATCTGACTTACTCAATTTAAGTTTTGCGATGGCGATTGAACAAGCAGACTTACTACATTGGTTAACCGTTGAAAAGTATCTGCTTACAGAGATAAATCACTCTTAATCGAAGTGATCTTCGCTAAAACACCGTGAATGTAGCCGGCAGATTCCTCAGTAGAGAGATCTTTTGCAAGCACTAAAGCTTCATCAATTGCTACCGCATCAGGAATTTCCGCGGCCCAAAGGATCTCAAAAATAGCGATTCGCAGAATATTGCGATCAACAGCAGCTAGTCGATCTAGATCCCAACCTTGAATATAAGTTGCAATCAGTTCATCTATTTTGCGTTTGTGCTCGGTTACGCCGGAAACTAACTCTTTGGTGTACTCACGAACCGGCGGCAGCTCTGCTTCATCGCTGATGTTAAGTCGTGTTTCAATAATCGCTAACGGATCACTCTTTCGAATGTCCGCTTCGTAGAGAATATCCAGACTATGTTTTCGGGCTTTACTTCGTGCAGACACTAGTTAGCGCGACCTTGATACGAACCATCTCTAGTATCAACCATAATCTTTTCATCTTGCTTAATGAATAGTGGCACTTGAATCTGAATACCCGTTTCAACTGTGGCCGGCTTAGTTCCGCCTGAAGAGCGGTCGCCTTGCAGGCCTGGCTCGGTATAAGTCACGGTCAATTCAACTGATGCTGGTAATTCGATATACAGTGGATTGTTCTCATTGATGGCAACGATCGCTTCAGTATTTTCAAGCATGTAGTTCGCCGCATCGCCCACAGTTGCTGCCGAGATATTCATTTGATCGTAAGTCTTGTTATCCATGAAAACGAAGTCTTCGCCTTCTTTGTAGAGGAACTGCATTTCGCGCTTTTCCAGAATCGCGACATCGATCTTCACGCCGGCATTGAAAGTCTTTTCAACAACTTTGCCAGTTAGCACTTGGCGCATCTTGGTGCGTACGAAAGCTGGGCCTTTGCCTGGCTTCACGTGTTGGAATTCAATAACTGTCCAAAGGGTGCCTTCAATATCTAGACACATGCCATTTTTAAGATCATTTGTGGTTGCCACTTTGGAGCTCCTCTTGAGTTTGCACTTCTTGTTTTTTTACCAGTCTCTTTCAATACTTCTTCAAATATCGCATGAGACTTGTAGCCACCGCAGTTCGGTGGGCTCGAATAGGTGCTTAGGGTACCTAATACCTGCGAGATTACTTAAATCCGTACCCGCGACGTTATTCGACTAATTGATTATTTAGTCAGGCCTTTGAGCGCAGAAATTGCGAGCGCATAAGAATTGGGACCAAATCCCCCAATGGTGCCATTCGCTACGCCAGAGATAACTGAAGTATGTCGAAATTCCTCGCGGGCTAATGGGTTAGATAAATGCACTTCGATAAGTGGTGACTTCACTAACTCAGCCGCATCGCGAATCGCATAGGAATAATGGGTAAAGGCGGCCGGATTAATAATCACCGGAGTTGCATTGTCGGCAGCTTCATGCAACCAGGAAATAATCGTGGCTTCGTCATCGCTCTGTCGAACATCTGCGGTGTAACCATGGCTCTTAGCTGACTCTTCGATGAACGCTTTTAGTTGCGGGTAATTGAAATCGCCGTAGATGCTCGAATCACGAATATCTAAACGCGCTAAATTGGGCCCATTGATAACCAAAATCTTCATGAACTAAGCCTCTCATATGCTGCGAGTAAGTCGCTTTCACTCGGTGCTTCAATTCTAAGCGTCTTACCAATATCACTTATCGCTACGAAGCGCAGTGTTCCAGATCGAGATTTCTTGTCGATTGCCATGTTGGCACGCAACTCTGGCCAATGACGGCGCTCGTATGTGGTTGGCAAACCTAAATCTTTCAAAATACTCAGATGCAGTTGAGTTATTTCATCCGAGAGAATCCCGGTCTGATTCGCCAGATTGGCGGCGAAAACTAACCCGATCGAAACACACTCACCATGACGAAGCGAATATTTACAATGCGATTCAATTGCATGGCCTAGGGTGTGACCATAATTGAGAATCTCTCGATCAAAGCTCTCTTTAAAATCGCCACTAACTACCTTAGCTTTTACTGCCACTGTGCGAGAGATAAGTTCGAGCGTCAGAGCACGATCGCTACGGATCTCTGGCAGGCTCTTTTCCTTTAGTAAATCAACGATGACCCCATCGACAATAAATCCACTTTTTAAAACCTCAGCGAGGCCAGCTGCAAAGTCACGATCGCTAAGTGTTTCCAACCAGGTGAGATCAACCAAGACAGAGATTGGCGAATAGAAAGAACCAATCAGATTTTTACCATACTCACTATTTAATCCAGTTTTGCCACCAACTGCGGCATCAACCATCGCTGCCAGAGTAGTCGGCACAGCTACCCAATCAATGCCACGCAACCATGAACTTGCGACAAACCCGGAGAGATCGGTGACGGCTCCACCACCAACGGCAATTACGAGATCGTTGCGGGTGAAACCAGCAGCACCTAACCAATCCAGCACTTTTTGGTAGGTCGCAAAAGACTTTCCGGCTTCAGAATCTGGCACGGTAAAGATATGGATCTGGGCATCAGTCTCTGGCAATCCAACTATGCGATTACGCATTGTTTCAGAAACAATTATGGCTACCTGACCGCGGTTTGCGAGCAGTGGCTTGATTGCAGTCTGCCAGTAAACATCTATTTCAACTTCATATTTACGATCAGCAGATACCGAAATGTTAGTCATTACGCAACCGCCAAAATGTCCGCGCAAATTTCGTTCACCGTGCGATCATCAACCGGAACGACTGCAGTTGCGAGGGCTTCATAAATTGGTCGACGCGAGCTCATTAGTTCATTCCACTGTGCTCGTGGATTTCCCAACAACAATGGTCGATCGCGATTAAAACCAACTCGAGCAGCGGCTTTACCAAGTGAGATATCTAGAAAAATAACCGTTGCCCCGCTGTTTCGAATTAGTTCCTGAGCAGGCAATGAAATAGGTGCGCCTCCCCCAAGGGAAACAACACCATTGTCCGACTGTAAAACTTCAGCTAAGACTTTGAGTTCTTCGGCTCGGAAAACCGGTTCACCTAAATCTACGAAGATATCTGCGATCTTCTTATTTAACTTAGTTTCAATCATCGCGTCAGTATCGGCGAACTGAACTTTCATTTTTTTGGCTAACGAGTGACCTATGGTGCTTTTTCCAGCACCTGGTGGACCGATCAAAATAATCTGACTACTCATTTTATCGATAGGTGCGCGATATAACTTTCGAAGTTGCGCTTGGTTTCGCCAACGCTGTCGCCACCGAATTTTTCAAGCACTGCTTCGGCTAGAACAAGTGCGACCATAGCCTCGGCTACGACACCGGCCGCCGGAACTGCGCACACATCTGATCGTTGATTAATTGCTTTTGCGGCCTCGCCAGTTTTGACGTCAATAGTGTCTAGGGCCTTAGGTACAGTTGAAATAGGTTTCATTGCAGCGCGTACGCGAAGGATTTCACCGTTTGACATTCCACCTTCGGTGCCACCGGCCCGATCAGTGCGACGACGGATCGCGCCATCTGGTCCGCGTTCAATTTCATCGTGAGCAACCGAACCGCGACGCGTTGCAGTTGTGAAACCGTCGCCCACTTCAACACCTTTAATCGCTTGAATTCCCATCATCGCTGCAGCTAAACGCGCATCAAGACGACGATCCCAATGCACATGCGAACCTAGACCTGGTGGCAAGTTGTATGCCAAAACTTCAACAACGCCACCTAAAGTGTCGCCATCGGAATGAGCGGATTCAATTTCAGTGATCATCGCAGCACTAGTTTGAGAATCCGCACAACGCACTGGATCTTCATCAATTCGTTTCATATCACCGGCACTTGGCAACTGGGTATTTTCAGGAACTCGTACTGAACCAATTGAAAGTACGTGACTTAACACGGTTATGCCGCATGTTTGCTGCAAGAAAGCACGCGCCACAGCACCTAGCGCAACTCGAGCCGCAGTTTCTCGCGCACTGGCACGTTCTAAAATCGCACGCGCATCGTCAAAATCATATTTTTGCATGCCCACTAAATCTGCATGCCCTGGTCGAGGTCGACTTAGGGGTGCATTGCGGCCAAGATCCCTAATCTCTTCTTCTGGAACTGGGTCGGCCGACATGACTTTTTCCCATTTCGGCCACTCTGAGTTTGCGACTTGAATTGAGATTGGCCCGCCTTGAGTTAGACCTAATCTAATTCCACCAAGAATCGTGACTTTATCGGACTCAAAATTCTGGCGAGCGCCGCGTCCGACGCCTAAACGACGACGAGCAAGGTGATAGTCAATATCGGCAGTCGTAATTTGGACCGAAGCCGGAATTCCCTCAATGATCGCACTAAGAGCTGGACCATGAGACTCACCTGCAGTTAACCAACGCATGGGGCAATTCTCGCAGATGAATCGCTTTTATGTCGCCATATTAAGCGCTGCGGCAAACAAGATAGCTGGTGCGAAAGCAATTCGTTTCGGGAACCGGCGCTGCTTCAGTGTGATTGCGATTAATTGCAGCCAGGAAAACGCAATTAAAAGCGCGATAGAACTAGCTATTTTCTCCTGGTGGATCCAAGGCGCTAGAAGAAGCATCAGTTTCACATCGCCCATGCCAATTAACGATGACAATCCAGATATCAAGACGAGAGCGCATAACAGAAGTACAAATAGATTTAGCTGAACCCGAAGGTTCAAGAGATAGAAAGCGGGCCAAAGTAGAACCACGCCCCAAGAGATTGACCGATTAGAAATTCTGAAAGTTGCTAAATCACGCAAAATCACTGCAGCGCCCCAGACCAGGCAGACCGCCAGAGCCAAGAAATGAACAACCATTAAAGCAAAGTAACGAAAACACCTCAGATGTTTATTTGAGGGCATCGAACTGTGCAGGAGAAATTGCTACAGGCGCTTTAGTGCTGCCTCACGCATTAACGGGGCAAGTTGAGAGCGCTTCACTGAGGTTCCGGCAAAAATCGCGATTTGCGAGATTGCTTGGTGAACCAAGAGATCTAGACCATCAATACTTTCAAGTCCGACGTTTCGCCAGAAACCCATTAACGCAGTTGGCCATGGATTGTAGAGGGCTTCAAAGAGCAGCGCACTTGCGCCAGCGATTTTTCCAACTAATTCATCAGCCGCACCTGCCGGTGACGTATTTACTATCAAATCATATTGAGCCCAATTAATTTGATCATCAAAACCGATTACCGAAACTGGGGCAAAGAGCGCCGACTTAATCAAACTTGCACTTCGATGCTCACTTCGACTTGCAACATCGATAACTGCGCCGACGCTATCGAATGCAGCGATCGCTGCTCGAGCTGTTGCTCCGCCACCTAAGATCAAAATATTTTGAAAAGTTGCATTCGTCTTTGCGGCAACACTTTGCTGGAAACCAACTACATCAGTACTATCAACTTTCCACGAATCGCCCACCTTAATCAACGTGTTGGCACTACTTATACGTTTGGCTAGTTCCGAAGTTGGGAACCCCAAATCGACTAACTCTTCTTTGAGCGGCATTGTGAGTGAGAAACTGTTTAACTCTGGTGGTGTGGAATCCAGATACTTTGCAAGGTTGCCACCTTTAACTTCAACTGCCGTGTATTTCGCTGAAATCTCTAAACATTCGTAGGCAACTTGGTGAATTACCGGCGAAAGTGAATGTGAAATCGGAGAACCGAGAACTGCGCCATTGAAGGTTCTCACTCGAATACACCCGCCTTTAAATTCTTCTTGTAGAGCAATTTCCAGTTATTAAACTCTGAAAACGATTTAGTAAAGCGGGTATCTCCCGGTGCTACGGTGATAAAGAATAGCCAATCCCCCTGCGCTGGTGCGATTGCCGCTTTAAGTGCCTCTAGGCCAGGGTTTCCGATTGGCGCTGGCGGAAGCCCGCGATTCTGATAAGTATTAAAAGGCGACTTGAGTTTCGTTGACTCACTACTCAAGAATATTTTTCCGCGACTCTTCATGACATAGTGAACTGTCGAGTCAAACTGCAACGGCATACCAAGGGCTAAACGATTTCGGACAACACGTGAAATTTGTGCAAAATCTTGCGATCTTCCCTCGGCTTGGACCAAAGAAGCTAAGGTGATTAGTTGCTGAGTACTTAATTTTCCTTCAGGGTCAGCAAAATCAATAGTTGAAATAGCTTTGCTGAATCTATCCACCATGCTTTGAAGAGCATCTAATTGGCTGGTACCTTCGGCGAAACTATATTGGGCCGGGAAAAGCACTCCTTCAAGTGTGGAAACACCTTTAGGCAATACAACTCGTTTAGCTGTTTCAGCCGGATTCTCAGACCAGTTCTTAGTTTCAGAGATTCGTTTAAACACTTCTGAATTCCAAGCGCCTTCAGCTATTTTAATTAAATTAGTTATTCGCTTGGGATCTAGCAACTGTTCCAGTGCTTGCTTGCCACTTATTTTAAAAGACAAAGAGTGGGTACCAGGCGCGATACTCGCAGATTCTGGATCGGCAACCGCTACTCTGAAGAAACTTTCGGCCGAAGCAACGACCCCAGCTTGCTCAAGAATCTTTGCTATCTCCGCACCTGTCGCACCTGCCGCGATAGAGATGGATACGTCTTGCTCGGTTTCTGAAATGACGCGCACTGGAAAGTTCGCATATCCGCCGCCAGCTTGGTTTATTTCGCGTAATCCAAAAGTAAGACCCATAATGAATACGCCGGCAATGCTCAAACGTCTTAAAGCGCCTTGATTAAGCATCTTTAGCTTTATCAATCGCGAGGCCCTGCTCGAGAATGGCCACTGCTGCTGCCATATCTATTTTGCTGCGAGCCTCTTTTGCGTTAACGCCGCTTTGTCGCAGGGCATTTGCCGCAGAAACTGTTGATAGTCGTTCATCAATCATGGTTACCGATATTTGAAATTGCGCCGAAAGCTTTTCGGCAAACGCGTTCGCTTTCTCGACTGAAAGACTCGATTGCCCGGACAGGTGAAGAGGTTGACCAACATAGAAAGCAATTGGTTCATGTTCAGTTATCAACTCAGCAATTTGCTTGAAGAGTTTCGGATCTCCACTGGAAAGTGTGGTTAGGGGCGATGCCAAAATTGAATCAGGATCAGAAATTGCAACACCGATACGCACATCACCATAATCAAAAGCGACTCGGCGACCTCTCTGCATTGACGTTAAAGCGCTGCCACTGCTGCGGTTATTGCAGCTAACGCTTCGAGAGACTTGCTGGCATCGGTTCCGCCGCCTTGCGCGAAATCGTCTTTTCCACCGCCACCGCCACCTAGAACCGCAGAACCTAGTTTGACTAGTGCGCCAGACTTTGCGCCGAGTGTGCGAGCAGAGTCTGATGCTGCAACAACTAGAACTGATTTGCCGGCTGAAGAACTGATTAGGGCAATAACACTTGTCGCGAAACGATTTCGAAGATCGAGGGAAATCGTGCGTAGATCATCCCCAGAAATTCCATCAGGAAGAACCGCAGTCACCATATCTATCTGGCCGACCTTGGTAACTGAGTCCGCAATTGCAGAGACAGTACCTAGCGCTTGCGCCGAACGAACAGCGGCTAACTCTTTTTCGATCTCTTTGATTTTTTCTAACAAGTCGTTAATGCGTTCAGGTAGCTCATCAACTCGAGCGCCCTTAATAATCTGGGTAAGTGAATTCAGCAATAAATGCTCGCGGGCCAAGAATTTGTAAGCATCAACACCAACGAGCGCTTCAACTCGACGAACGCCAGCACCAATTGAAGACTCGCTCAAAAGTTTGACCACACCTAATTGACCAGAACGTGAAACGTGGGTGCCACCGCACAGTTCGCGTGCCCAATCCCCGACGCTAACAACTCGAACGGTATCTCCGTACTTCTCGCCGAACAGAGCCATCGCTCCGATAGCTTTTGCCTCAGCTTGAGACATACTCGCAGCGGTAACTTCAAGATTATCTAGCAACAAGGTATTAACACGCGACTCAACTTCATCAAGTGCGGCATCTGAAACTGCGCCAGTTGCAGGAAAATCAAAGCGGAAACGCCCTGGCGAGTTCTCTGATCCTGCTTGCGTAGCAGTCTCGCCTAGAACTTCGCGGAAAGCTTTGTGCACCATATGCGTTGCTGTATGCGCGCGAGAAATAGCATCGCGACGCTCCTGGTCAATAGTTGCCACAGCACCTTGTCCAACGGCAACCTCACCACTTAACACTCGTCCTCGGTGAACAGATAAACCATTAACTGGTGCTTGCACATCATCAATCTCAATTACTGCACCATTTGCCAATTTAATCAGTCCTGCATCGGCTAACTGTCCGCCACCTTCGGCATAGAACGGTGTGCGATCGAGAATAACTTCAACTTCATCGCCACTCTTGCCACTTTGCGCGATTACGCCATCTACCAATAGGCCATTAATTTTGCCTTCGGCTTCGGTGTGCGTATAGCCAAGAAATGTTGAAAGACCAGATCCATCTGCAATCTGCTTGTATTGGGATAAATCTGTATGACCAGACTTCTTAGCACGCGCATCAGCTTTAGCGCGATCTTTCTGTTCCTTCATTAAACGCTGAAAACCTTCAGTGTCGATCTGTAGGCCGACTTCTTGGGCCATCTCAAGAGTTAAGTCATAAGGGAAACCGTAGGTGTCGTGCAATTTGAAAACTTCTTCGCCGCCAAGAGTTGAAACTTTCTTAGCCTTCAAAGCAGTTGCCGCTAAATCAAAAATTTGAGTCCCGCTCTTAAGAGTTTGCAAGAAACTCTCTTCTTCGGCAACCGATACTGCCAAAATACGATCTTGCGCTGCAACTAATTCTGGATACTGCGGCCCCATTGCACCGATTGCAGCTCTAGTTAGCTCGGAAATAATCGGATCGTGTGAACCAAGCAAGCGCATATTGCGAATGGTTCGACGCATCATGCGACGCAATACGTAGCCACGGCCCTCGTTGCCAGGTGTAACGCCATCGCCAATTAACATCGCCGAAGTACGCGCATGATCTGCGATAACTCTTAAGGAAATATCGGACTTCTCGGCTGATCCATATTTAATGCCAGTCAGTGAACTAGCCATATTTAGAATCTGCATCGTGCTATCGATTTCGTAGATATTTTCAACACCTTGTAACAATGCAGCGGTGCGCTCTAAACCTAAGCCGGTATCAATGCTCTTAGCAGGTAGTTCACCTAAAATTGGATAATCATCTTTGCTGGTGCCAGCACCGCGTTCATTCTGCATGAACACCAAGTTCCAGATTTCTAGATAGCGATTTTCATCTGCAATTGGTCCACCCTCAGCACCATAAGCAGGGCCGCGATCATAATAAATCTCAGAGCATGGGCCACATGGTCCAGGAACACCCATCGACCAGAAGTTATCAGCCATCCCGCGACGCTGAATTCGCTCTTTCGGTACGCCCATCTTGTGGTGCCAAATATCGGCAGCTTCGTCATCAGTATGAAAAACCGTTACCCATAACTTCTCTTCCGGAAAACCATAACCGCCTTGAGCAATTGGTTTAGTTAATAGTTCCCAGGCTAGAGCGATTGCACCTTCTTTAAAGTAATCACCGAAAGAGAAGTTTCCACACATTTGAAAGAAAGATGCGTGGCGAGTTGTTTTACCAACCTCATCGATATCGAGAGTACGAACGCACTTCTGAACTGAAGTTGCGCGAGCATAAGGCGGTGTGACCTCGCCTAAGAAAAACGGTTTGAACGGCACCATCCCCGCGTTAACCAAGAGCAGATTTGGATCGTCGGCAATTAAGGAAGCCGATGGAACTACGGTGTGCTTTAAACCCTGGTCATTCTCAGATTCGAAAAAGCGCAGCCAACGTGCACGTATCTCGGCGGATTCCACTGTTACTGATCACTCTGCCTTTGTCTTTTTAGTTTTACGCTTCTTTGAAGCACCGGCTGCGCTCATTAGCGCGCCCGCGATCTTAAGCGCAGGACCACCCTTATCAACGAAACTAGAGGTTGCCTCAGATGCTTTGCTAGAGATGTTTTCGACGTTCTTAGTGATCTTATTAAAGCTTTCCAGTGGACCATTGACTAAAGTCACGGTCTGAGTCACGCCATCTATTAGCGGGACTGTCTCCTCGGTAATCGACTTAAGTGAAACTTTTGCCTCATCGATTAGGCGACCAAAACGAATGACGGCGTAGGCAACTGCGACAGCAATCGCGAATAGCGATACCGCACAAATGATTAAGGCTATTCCGCCTGCGCTCATGACATCCCTTTCAACTTCGATTAACTAAATCCTACCGCTTAGGCGTCGAACTACTTCTTTTCTGCTGCTTCTGGAACCCAATCAATTGCCGCTTCCTTGCGTTGAGCGGGTGTAATTGGAGTTGGTGCGCCAGTAAGCGGGTCGCCACCAGAGGCGGTCTTTGGAAATGCGATGACTTCGCGGATTGATTCTGATCCGCTAAGAAGTGCGCATACCCGATCTAGGCCAAGTGCTATTCCACCGTGAGGAGGCGGGCCATAGTTGAAGGCATCTAGCAAGAATCCGAACTTACTGTTTGCTTCTTCATCAGTTAAACCGATGACCTCAAAAACTTGCTTCTGAATATTGCGGTCATGAATACGAATAGATCCGCCGCCTAATTCAGTACCGTTTAAGACAATGTCATATGCATAAGCAAGAGCTGACGCTGGATCATTTTTAAACGTCGCTGCATACTCTGGTTTCGGCCCAGTGAATGGATGATGAACCGCTGTCCAGCCGCCTCCATCGGTTGGTTCAAACATTGGCGCATCGACGACCCAGAGAAATTCCCAAGCACCTTCATTAATTAGATTGCAACGCTTTCCAATCTCGTTTCGAACTGCGCCAAGCACATTTTGAGAAGCAACGCGCTCTCCCGCCGCGAAGAAAATCGCATCGCCATTTGCAGCTCCTGCGGCTGCGACTATTGCGGCTAACTCTTTCTCGGAAAGATTCTTAGCAACCGGACCACCTAGCGTTCCATCGGCATTTACTAAAATGTAGGCGAGGCCTTTAGCGCCGCGGGCCTTAGCCCAGTCTTGCCAAGCATCTAGTTCGCGACGAGGTGAATCTGCTCCGCCAGGCATTACAACTGCGCCAACGTATGGTGCTTGGAATACTCGGAACGGTGTCTCACTAAAGAAAGTAGTTAGCTCAACTAGTTTCTGCCCAAAACGCAGATCTGGTTTATCTGAACCGTAATCGGCCATCGCATCGGCATAAGTCATACGCTTTAGTGGAAGTGGAATTTCGTAGTTAACAGTCTCACGCCAAACTGTCGAAACAATTTTCTCGGCGATAGCCAAAATATCTTCTTGGTCGATGAAAGACATTTCGATATCGAGTTGAGTGAACTCGGGTTGACGGTCGGCACGGAAATCTTCATCGCGGAAACAACGTGCAATTTGATAGTACTTCTCCATGCCAGCAACCATTAAAAGTTGCTTAAACAACTGAGGCGATTGTGGCAACGCGTACCAAGAACCTGGTTGCAGGCGAACTGGAACTAAGAAATCGCGTGCGCCTTCTGGTGTTGATCGAGTTAGGTATGGAGTTTCGATGTCAAGAAATTCTTCGGAATCCATAACTCGGCGAATAGCTGCAGTAACTTTTGAGCGCATTCGTAAATTTGCAGCTGGCTTTTCACGACGTAAATCTAAGTAACGGTACTTAAGGCGAACTTCCTCGGAAATATTCGCTTCATCGCCGCTATCAACTGGAAACGGCAGAGCGGCTGCTTCACTGAGCACGATAACTTCATCGGCCATAATTTCGATCTCACCTGTTGCAACGTTGGCATTTTCATTTCCAGCTGGACGTTCCGATACGACACCGGTGATCTTTAGGCACCACTCAGCGCGCAACATATTGGCAATAGCTTCATCGCGAATAACAATTTGCACCCAACCCGTGGCATCGCGGAAATCGATGAAGGCAACCCCACCATGATCGCGCCGACGGGCAACCCAACCAGCCAATGTGATGGTTTGCCCAACTTGGCTCTTACGGATTGTGCCTGCCCCGTGTGTACGGATCAATTTAGCTACCTAGCTTTCTTTAGTTACTTCTTCGAATCGAAAATCTGGTCCGACGCTTATTTCAAAGCGCTGGCTAAGGAGTCAAGTCTAACCGAGGTAGCAGTTCCGCTGCTCATCTCTTTTACTTCAACTACCCCACTAGTGATCTCTTCATCACCGATTACTAGCGAATAACGAGCCCCACTTTTATCGGCACTTTTCATGGCAGTTTTCAGGGCACGGTCGCCAAACGCTAACTCGACTTTAAATCCGTTATCTCGTAGATCGGCCGCATACTTCAAGGCGCTTGATTTAGCTGCCTCGCCAATTGGAATAATAAATAAATCACTGACAAAAGTCTCGGGAATAACTACTCCCTCAGCCTCTACGGCAAGTAGCGCACGATCTAATCCAAGACCAAATCCGATACCGGTTATATCTTGACCGCCGATTTCGCCCATGAGTCCGTCGTATCGCCCACCACCGCCGATGCCAGATTGGGCGCCAAGTAACTCATGCACAAATTCAAAGGTGGTGCCGGTGTAGTAATCAAGACCACGAACCATTCGGGGATTAATCGTGAAGGCGATACCCATTGCAGTTAAATGGCGTTGCACCTCTTCGAAATTAGCTTTTGATTCGGTCGATAAGTAATCAAGCAGAATTGGCGCTTTAGCCATTAACTCTCTTACTTCATCGCGCTTATCATCAAATAATCGCAACGGATTTAACTTCGCACGCTCTTTGGTTTCCTCATCTAACTCAAGTCCTGCAATGAATTTAACCAAATCAACTCTATGCGCAGCTCGTGAGTCGGCATCACCGAGTGAAGTCATCTCTAAGCGATACTTTGATAAACCTAACTTCTTGAAACCGGCATCAGCAATCGCAATAATTTCAGCATCTAACGCGGCGTCGTGTGTGCCAATTGCCTCGACTCCGATGGAATAAAACTGACGGTATCGTCCTTTTTGTGGACGTTCAGCGCGAAAGAATGGACCACAGTAATAAACCTTCGCAGGAAGTGACCCGCGATCTAATCCGTGTTCATTGACAGCGCGAAGCGCACCTACTGTTCCCTCAGGACGAAGTGTTATTGAACGACCGCCCCGATCTTCGAAGGTGTACATCTCTTTGGAAACCACATCAGTTGATGCCCCGATTCGGGCAAACAAATCGGTATCTTCGAAAACTGGGAGCTCAAGCAATTGATAGCCAGCCGAGCGAATGGTTTCTTCGAGAGTTGAACGCACCCAAGCGAAAGCGTTACTGCGCGGCGGTACATATTCACTCACTCCTTTTGGTGCTTGAAACTTCATCATCTACTCGCTCTCGCAGCCTCAATTAAATATGGATTGTTCTTACGTTCATCACCAATCTTAGTTTCTGGTCCATGACCCGGGAGCACTCTTAACTCATCGCTCAAAGTAAGTACCTTCTTGGTTAGAGTTTTTTGCATATCCGCACTTGACCCAGTTGGTAAATCGGTGCGGCCAATAGAGCCCGCAAATAAAACATCGCCACTAACTAAAGTTTGCTCATCTACTAAAAACATCAGCGAACCTCGGGTATGACCAGGGCTATGAATAGCCTTGATCTTCAAACCAACCAACTCAAATTCTTCGCCACTCTTTAATTCTTTCACTTCGCGAGGTTCACTAAAGCTCATGCCCGCTAAAGTTGCGCCAAACTCAGGACTCACTGCAGCTGCTGGATTAAGTAAAAGATTTCGATCTTCACTATGAATATATGCCGGAATTCCATACCCGTCACAAACGGGAACAATCGAGAAGGTATGGTCTAAGTGGCCGTGCGTTAAAAGTGTGGCAACTGGTTTCAACCGATGCTTACCTAATAACTCAGCTAACTCCATGGATACATCGGGCATGCCTGGATCAATAACTATGCATTCAGAGCCTTCGCCTGTGGCCAAAACCCAACAATTAGTGGCATACATTTGGGCCGGAAAGCCTGCAACTAGCATCGCTACCCCACCCTTCCACGCTCAATTGCGCTTACTGCCATCTGGCCATTGGAAATACCCTAGGCGGACAGGGTACCTTTACCTTTCCAACCAACGACGTAGTGCGGCGATGATTTCGATCATTTTTGTACATCGTCACCCAAATGTTTCGCCATCTAACAATTAACCCAATAGCGAAGGCTCTACCGAGAAGTTCTCAAGAGCTACCGCGCTGAAAGGATCCACCATGACCGAGAATCCAGTAACTCCAACCCAATCACCTGCAGTTGTATCTGCAGCTTCAGCACTTATTGGGGACCCGGCTCGATTCGGTCGCGTTGGCGAAGATGGCACTGTTTACGTAATTACTCCCGAAGGCGATAAGCCAGTTGGTTCTTACCCGGGCAAAAGTAATGAAGAAGCTCTTGCATATTTCGTGCGCAAGTTCGAAGCGATTGCATCAGAAGTCGCACTACTTTCTGCGCGCATTAAATCCGGCGCGATGGTTCCAGGCGACGCAACAACAGCTGTAATCAAATTGCGCGAACAAGTACGCGAACTAAATGGCGTTGGCGATCTAGCTGCTCTAGCCGTTGCCGTAGAACAACTTTCACCACTCATTGAAGATCATCGAGGCGCTTATGAAGCCAAGAAAGCTGCCGAGGAAATTGCTAAGGCTGAACGTTTAGCTCAAGTGTTAATTGAAAAAGAGAAGATTGTTGCTGAAGCAGAGTCTCTCGCCGATTCAACTAACTGGAAAGTAACTGGTGATCGCCTTAAGGCGCTACTCGATGAGTGGAAATCAGCCCCACGTTTAGATAAGCAGACTGATACCGATCTTTGGAAACGCTTCTCTTCTTCCCGAAATAAATTTGATAAGCGCCGTCGTACACACTTTGCTTCCCTTGAAGAAGTTACCGCAGTTGTTTCAGAAGCTAAGAAGAAGTTAGTGGCAGAAGCGGAAAGTCTTGCTACTTCTACTGATTGGGTTGCAACTGCACGTCATTTCAAAACGCTTATGGATGCCTGGAAAGCTGCTGGTCGAGGAAAGATGAGCGATGACACCAAGCTTTGGGCACGCTTTAAGGCTTCACAAGATACTTTCTTTGCCGCGAAGAATGCTGATCTAGAAAAGCGTGAAGTTACCATGGGCGCGAATCTGGAGAAGCGTAATGCGCTAATTATTGAGATTGAGAAGTTGCTACCAATTACCGATCTAGCTGAGCAGAAGAAAGCGCTTCGCGAATTGCAGAATCAGTGGAGCAAAATCGGCATGACTGCTCGTGACAAGCGCGCTGCACTCGATGCCCGCCTAGCAGTCGTAGAAGCTGCCTATAAAGAAGCAGAGGCAACTATTTGGCGTAAGTCTGATCCTGCCGCAAAAGCTCGCGCAGCCGATGTAGTTCGCCAGCTTTCTGAAGCCATCGCTAATTACGAGAAGGCTGCAGCTAAAGCAACTGCTGCTGGAAATGCTAAGAAGGCCCAAGAAGCTACTGATTCAGCAATCGCTCGTAAGGTGTGGCTTGCTGAAGCAGAAAAGAATTTAGCGGAGTTCAGCTAAAAATACTTAGCCGCTAATTATTAAAGGTGCGATAAACATCGTAAACACCTTCGATATTGCGAACCGCGCTTAATACTGCATCTAAATGCGTGGCATCGGCCATTTCAAAAGTAAATCTTGAGATAGCCGTACGATCTTTTGAGGTGCTCACCGCAGCGCTGAGAATATTTACATGCTGTTCAGAGAGTGTTCGAGTTACATCGGCTAGCAACCTCGCTCGATCAAGCGCCTCTACTTGGATATTGACCAAGAACACACTAGCTGCGCCGGCCAGCCACTTAACTGCAACAACTCGTTCGCTCTGATGTGTTTTAAGGTCCGCGGCATTTATGCAATCGCCGCGATGAACCGATACGCCGTTGCCTTTAGTAATGAATCCCATAATCGCATCGCCAGGCACTGGTGTACAACAACGCGCTAATTTCACATAAACATCGCCGATGCCGGCAACTTCGATCGAACTACTAGAACGTCTAGTTGTTTGAACTCCGGTCGGAAATGTCGGAACGGTTGCTTCTGGGTGTGAGTCTTCCGCCCCCATTGATGCGATTAACTTTTCGATGATTGAGGCTGATGAAACATGACCATCGCCTACTGCGCTGTATAACGCAGAGATATCTGGATAGTGCAGCTCGTGTGAAAGTTCTAGCAATGCATGACCTGCAAAAATCTTCTGAAGTGGCAAGCCGGCTTTGCGCATTTGGCGCGCAATAGATTCGCGACCCGCTTCGATTGCTTCTTCGCGACGTTCCTTGCTAAACCAAGCCTTTATCTTTGAGCGCGCACGAGGACTCTTAACGAAATTCAGCCAGTCGCGACTTGGAGCAGCATGCTCCCCCTTGTTCAGTACGACCTCAACAACATCGCCGTTATTTAACTTAGATTCCAGCGGAACCAAGCGACCATTCACTTTGGCGCCAGCACAACGATTACCCACATCGGTATGCACTGAATAGGCAAAGTCCACCGGCGTTGAACCACCTGGCAATGCAATAACGCTGCCCTTTGGCGTAAATACAAAAACTTCTGGTGAACCTAAATCAAAGCGCAAAGAATCTAGGAACTCGGAAGTGTCTTCAGTCTCCTTCTGCCACTCGTGCAATTGGCGCAGCCAACGCATTTCCGGAGAAGAAGAATTAGCCTCGTCGCCTTGCTTATATTTCCAGTGCGCTGCGATACCGAATTCAGCCCGTGAATGCATGTCGTAGGTGCGAATCTGAATCTCAATCGCTTTTCCACTGGGCCCAATCACTGTGGTGTGCAGCGATTGATAGAGATTGAACTTTGGCATCGCTATGTAATCTTTAAATCGACCAGGCACTGGCGACCAGCGCGCATGTATTGCACCAAGTACGGCATAACAATCGCGAACATCCTCAACGAGGACACGAATACCTACTAGATCGTAAATGTCGTTAAAGTCGCGACCGCGCACAACCATCTTTTGATAAACGCTGTAAAAATGCTTCTGGCGTCCAGTTACCGTGCACTTAACCCCATCGGCCAAAAGATCTGACTTAACTGCATCAATGACTTCGTTGGTCAAAGTAACACGAGCTGGATTTCGTTCAGCTACCAACCTTGAAATTTCTAAAAACTTCTTAGGTTCGAGGACTTCAAAACTTAAATCCTCAAGTTCCCATTTGATCGCATTCATTCCCAGCCTATGTGCAAGCGGCGCGTAGATATCAAGGGTTTCGCGAGCCTTACGCTCTGCCGACTCAGGAGAGACATATTTCCAAGTTCGCGCGTTATGTAAGCGATCGGCTAACTTTATTAGGAGCACGCGAATATCGCGCGACATAGCCACGATCATCTTTCGCACAGTTTCAGCCTCGGCAGTTGGACCGTAAGTTAATTTATCTAACTTAGTGACGCCATCAACGAGTAAAGCAATTTCGTCACCAAAATCTTTACGCAATTGTGTTAACGAATAGCTGGTGTCTTCAACCGTGTCGTGCAGCAGGGCCGCAATAACTACTGCCTCGTTCAAACCAAACTCGGCCAAGATTGCAGCAACTGCGACTGGGTGAGTTATATATTCCTCGCCTGATTTACGTAACTGCCCGGTATGAGCCTCTTTAGCTACGAGAAAGGCGCGCTCAAGATTTACTAATTTATCGTTTGGATGATGCTCCGTTAAAGCACTAACCACCGGTGCTAATAGAGTGTCCATTGTCGGATTCTAGTTAACAACACGGTGGTTAGTTACTTTTAAAGCTGCGTTACTTCTTCTTGCCTTTACGCTTTGGTTGATTGCGAGGGACACGGGTTTCACCGGTATTTGTTACCGATTCAACTGAAACTGACGTGGCACCTGCTCGGGCATTTACGCGCTTAGCCAAGGCGATCATCGCTGGTTCACGTTCGCGCAGCCCGGATAGAACCTGAGGTGCGATAAACAGTGAAGAGTAGGTTCCAATTGCTAGACCGATAAAGAGTGCCAACGAAAGGTCCTTGAGGGTACCGGCGCCGAGCAAGCCGGCGCCTACAAAGAGGATTGCTCCAACTGGTAGCAAGGCGATAATCGATGTGTTCAACGAACGAACAATGGTCTGGTTAACTGCGAGGTTAGTAGCCTGCGAGAAAGTTGATTTTCCAGTGGTCGTAATTGTTCGAGTATTTTCGCGAACCTTATCGAAGACAATAACCGTGTCATAGAGCGAATAACCCAAAATTGTCAGGAATCCAATGACCGTAGCCGGTGTTACATCGAAGCCAACTAAGGCGTAGATACCGACAGTGATGATCACGTCGTGCACTACTGCAACGATCGAAGCGATCGCCATTTTCGGTTCAAATGCCATAGCAAGGTAGAGCATTACGGCAAGCAAGAACGCAATCAGACCGTAGAGGGCCTTCTTAGTAATTTCTTTACCCCAAGAAGGTCCGATGATCTGAGTGTCGATTGTTTCGACGTTGATTGCAAACTTAGCAGCTAAAGCATCTTCAACCGCATTTGATTGCGCAGTCGTTAGCGAGCCAGTTTGAACCCGAATTTTGTCGTTGCCTACAGTTTGCACAATTACTTCAGAAGCTACGCCAGCAGATTCAACTGCAGAGCGTGCTTCTTCAACTGTTGCGCCAGCTTTAGTTACTGTGTAACTAGAACCACCTTTGAACTCAATGCCGAGGTGCAAACCTTGGAAAACAATTGTGCCAAGTGAAATAACTAGTAAAAGAGTCGAGATAGCATACCAACGTTTGCGGGAGGCGATGAAATCAAATGAAGTTTCGCCACTGTAGAGACGTGCACCTAGCGATGTTCCGTGTGCCATTTACTTACGCCTCCATGCCTGTGTTAGATACTTGAACATTTGTATTCTCTTCGATGCCTGAACTCTTCTTGGATAGTCCGGAAAGCGGATGACCGTTTGCATAGAATTTCCACTTTGAAAGAATCGACATCGCTGGTTTAGTAAATATGAAGATCACGATTAAGTCGACCAAGGTAGTTAGACCGAGAGTGAAAGCGAAACCGCGAACGCCACCGACTGCCAAGAAGTACAGCAAGACAGCGGCAATGATTGAAACAAAGTCAGCTACCACGATCGTGCGGCGTGCACGAACCCAGCCAGTTTCAACGGCGGTTCGGAGCGACTTTCCTTCGCGTAATTCATCTCGAACACGTTCGAAGTAGACGATGAATGAGTCAGCAGTAATACCAATTGCAACGATGATTCCAGCAATACCAGCCAACGTAAGAGTGAATCCGATCCACTCACCAAGTAGTAGAACTAGTAAGTAAACCAACCCGGCCGCAACCATTAATGATCCGACAGTTAGCAGACCAAGTCCGCGATAGTAGAGAACTGAATAGAGAAGTACGAGACCAAGACCTAGACCACCAGCAAGTAAACCTGCTGAGAGTTGATCAGAGCCAAGAGTTGGTGAAACTTGTTGAACTTCGCCACGATCAAATGCCAATGGCAATGAACCGTACTTGAGCACATTTGCTAAATCTTGCGCTTCAACTTGAGTGAAGTTACCGGTGATCTGCGCACTTCCACCACGGATAGCTTCGTTAATTCTTGGCGCAGAAACCACCAAACCATCAAGCACAATTGCTACCTGATTCTGTGGCGCAGTCAAAGAAACTACTCGCGCAGTTTGATCGCCAAAAGCTTTAGTGCCTTCGCCATTAAAAGTTAGCGAAACAAACCAGTTACCACCAGTTGTTGTGTCAACGGCGGCAGTTGCTTTAGATACTTGGCGTCCAAGAACCTCGGCACCGGCCAAAATATATTTAGCTCCACCATCAGTTGAACATGCCAGGATTACATCAGTTGCAACATCGCTACCGGTACCTTGACGATTTTCTGGATTGGTGCAATCAAGTGCTGCATAAAGTGCATTTAGCTCTGGGCTGATTCCGGCCGGTGGTGTTGCAGCTGCATCAGTTGCAGTTGTTGGTACGCCAGAGCTTTCAGCAAGCACTTGGCGGAAACGTAGTTCCGCGGTTTGACCAACCAATTCGATAACACGACGGCCACTTTCGCCCGGAACTGAAATAACAATCTGTCGGTTAGTACCTGATCCCTGTGACGCGACTTCGCTTTCGGCAACACCAAGTGAGTTAACGCGCTGACGAATAATCGAGACCGCTTGGTCAATAGCCTCAGAAGTTACTTTGCCGCTTTCGCCAACGCCAAGGCGTGGTTGCAAGGTAACGCTGGTTCCGCCTCGAAGGTCTAGACCTAAGCGAACGGCGGTTGCACCCTGGATTAAGACAGTTGCAACTAGAAGGACTATGGCTCCAGCCAAGATCGCAAGTGTGCGACCTGGTCGACCGGTGCTCTTAACAGGTTTTGTAGGTGTTGACATAAGAGGAGAGTCTAGGCGTCATTTAGCGGTGTGTCGAAAAGCGAGGCAACGCCAGCAGGCGCGACTTTGCCCAAATGTGACCAACCAAGAGCGGTAGCCACTCGACCACGCGGAGTACGCGCCATGAAGCCATTTCGGACCAAAAATGGTTCAGCGACCGATTCGACTGTTTCGGTTTCCTCGCCCACAGCAATTGCCAAGGTGGAAAGACCTACTGGTCCCCCGCCAAATCTTTCGATGAGGGCAGTTAGTACGCATCGATCTAAGCGATCTAGGCCGGCTGCATCAACTTCATACATTTCGAGTGCGTCGTTAGCGTGTTCGAGCGATAACTTATTGGAACCTTTGACTTGCGCGTAATCGCGAACTCGGCGCAGCAAACGGTTAGCGATACGAGGAGTGCCTCTCGATCGGCTAGCAATTTGTTCGATTGCTTTGGCATCGATAGCTAAACCAAGAAGTGCAGCAGATCTAGAAATAACTTGCGCTAATTCTGACTCGGCGTAGAAATCAAGTTGTGCCGTAAAACCGAATCGATCACGTAGTGGACTTGGCAATAAACCGGCCCGAGTTGTTGCACCAACTAAAGTAAAGCGCGGCAGATCTAATGGAATCGCAGTTGCACCTGGTCCTTTACCTACTACAACATCGACCCGAAAATCTTCCATTGCCAGGTACAGCAACTCTTCGGCTGGTCGCGGCAACCTATGAATCTCATCGATGAAGAGAATTTCGCCCTCAACTAGGGAGGAAAGAATTGAAGCCAAGTCTCCCGCATGCGTAATTGCCGGACCAGATGAAATTCGGATTGGTGCCTGCATTTCGGCGGCCAGGATTAGCGCAAGCGTAGTTTTGCCAAGACCAGGTGGCCCACTTAACAAAATATGATCCGCACTCGTTCTGCGATGTTTCGCCGCAGTCAGCAATACATCTATTTGTTGGCGAACTCGTTCTTGGCCAATGAATTCCTGTAAATCTTTCGGGCGTAGCGCGCCTTCCGCCGAAGACTCATCTAACCCAGCAACAGGTGAAATCAAGCGATCTTCATTTTCCATTATTTGCGACCGCCACTTTGTAGTGCCCTCTTTAACAGTTCACTCATCTCGAGATTGGCCGGTTCAACACCATCACCTTGCAACTCATTGACGACTGTAGTGATTGCGCGGTCGGAATCTTTCGGGGCAAAGCCCAATGAAATCAAGGCATTTGTGAGTTGCTCGCGCCAAACTGGTTGATGGCTAGGTGTTCGACCGCCTTCGGATAAATCAGATAACTTCCCTTTTAACTCAAGAATTAAGCGCTGTGCGCCTTTTCGGCCGATACCAGGAACTCGCTCAATGGCGGCAATGTTCTCGCTCGCAATTGCCATAGCTAAATCTTCGGGTGATAAGGATCCAAGAATTGCTAAGGCGACTTTGGGCCCGATACCGCTAACAGTTTGCACTTGTTCAAATAATTGTTTTGATTCAGCGGTTAGGAAACCGTAAAGCGTTAAGGAATCTTCGCGAACTACTAACGAGGTATGAAACGTAACTATGGTGCCAAGATTCAAATGAGCCGCGGCGTTTTGGGTTAAGTTAACCGAGAGCCCGACGCCACCAACTTCAACGACAGCGCGATCTAACGAGATCGCTTTGATCTCACCAGTAAGCGTGGCAATCATTTCTTGGTTGTTCCTGTCTTCTTAAGTAGCGCTAAACGTTTCTTCTCTTTGGCCAAGGCATCTGCAATTTTAGTATTGCCGCCACCTCGCCAGATATGGCAGATTGCTAAGGCTAACGCGTCGGCACTATCGGCTGGCTTAGGAGCCTGATCCAATTTCAAGATGTTTAACACCATCTTGCCAACTTGAGCCTTATTGGCCCGACCCGAACCAGTTACCGCAGCTTTTACTTCACTTGGTGTGTGCATCACGACCTTGATTTGATTCCGGGCAGCTAACAAAAGCGCAATTCCAGCGGCTTGCGCGGTTCCCATAACAGTTCGCAAATTGTGCTGTGAAAAAACGCGTTCGATAGCAATTACATCGGGCTTAAATTCTGTGATCCACAGTTGAATCTCTCGCTCGAGTTGCAACAGTCGAGAATCAATTGGATCTTCTGACGAGGTGAGAATTACGCCTACGGCCACCATGTGCAATGGAGCTCCGATAGATCCTTCAACAACGCCAATGCCGCAGCGCGTTAATCCGGGATCAATACCTAGAACTCTCACCTGCTCAGCCTAGATAGAGCGTCTTGATACTTAGGCGAGGCTCGCCATTACCTCGTCGGAAACATCAAAGTTGCTAAAGACGTTCTGTACGTCATCGAGTTCTTCAATCGCATCAATTAATTCAAAAACCTTAGTTGCACCTTCAGCATCTAGTGGGATTGTCATAGATGGTAAGAAGGAAGAATCTGCTGACTCATAATCGATACTAGCCGTTTGTAGCGCTGTGCGAACCGCAACCAGATCACTTGCTTCGCAAACAACTTCGAACGATTCACCTAAATCATTTACTTCCTCGGCACCTGCATCTAAAACTGCTTCGAGGACCGAATCTTCAGTCAACTGACCATTCTTATTGACGATGATTACGCCTTTACGATTAAACAAATACGAGACCGAACCAGGATCAGCCATGCTGCCACCATTGCGAGTCACCGCAACACGAACTTCAGATGCTGCGCGATTGCGATTGTCAGATAAACATTCGATCATGATCGCAACACCATTAGGCCCGTAACCCTCATACATAATGGTTTGCCAATCAGCGCCACCAGATTCAAGACCTGCGCCTCGCTTGACTGCACGCTCGATATTATCGGCGGGCATTGAATTCTTTTTGGCTTTTGCAATTGCATCAAAGAGAGTTGGGTTTCCATCAACATCGGGGCCACCATTACGAGAAGCAACTTCAATTGCTTTGATCAATTTGGCAAAGTTTTTAGCGCGACGACTATCGATGACAGCCTTTTTGTGCTTTGTCGTTGCCCATTTGGAATGGCCGGACATGATCTACCCCCTAGAAATTTCACCGTAACAACCGATGAAAGTTATGGAACTACTTTACCGCAGCCTTTTCTAAAGCCGGACGTGCTACCGATTCGATAAAGAAGCGATGAATTCGATTGTCCCCCGTAAGTTCAGGATGAAAACTCGTG
>Ga0247844_1003260_pt1 | contig 24246 bp, 18 predicted proteins | sample LaCtaG_FD_192421 | JGI IMG/M metagenome (GOLD analysis project Ga0247844, IMG submission 192421) | Freshwater microbial communities from meromictic Lake La Cruz, Castile-La Mancha, Spain - LaCruzMarch201714.5m_1 | ecosystem: Environmental > Aquatic > Freshwater > Lake | place: Spain: Castile-La... | reverse complement strand
CCGGTGCGTGGTCTCTCCGGGCACCGGCCTGGGGGAGGCGGGGCTCTTCTGGGATGGCCAGCGCTACCACGTCTGGGCGTGCGAGGGGGGGCACACGGATTTCGGCCCGCGAAGCCCGCTGGAAATCGCGCTTCTCGAGTATCTGATGAAGCAGTTCGGGCACGTGAGCAGCGAGCGGATCGTGTCCGGGTTGGGGATGGAGAACATCTACAAATTTCTTCGCGAGACCGGCCGCGGCAAGGAGCTTCCCGCTGTCGCGGCCGAGATGCAGGGCACGGACCCGAACCGCGTCATCTCGAAATATGCCGACTCCGGCGAGTGCCCGATGTGCGTCCAGACGCTTGAGATCTTTGTGGCATGCCTCGGGGCGGAGGCGGCCAACATGGCTCTGAAGACGATGGCCCTCGGCGGGGTTTACCTTGGCGGCGGCATCCCTTCAAAGATCCTCCACCGCATCCAGAGCGTCGGGTTTCTCCACGCCTTCAACGACAAGGGTCGCCTCTCCTCGCTCATGGAGAGCATGCCGGTGATGGTGATCCTCAACGACCAGGCGGCCCTGTTCGGGGCGGGCTACTTCGCGCTCGAGGGCTGCTCGGCCGCCTGAGGCGGCGGCCGTTCGAGCCGTTCCACCCAGCTTCCGCCCGGCCCGCGCATCCAGCGCCAGACGAACCATCCGACGGCAAAAGCGAGCAGGATGGAGACCGTCACGTCGGAGGGGTGGTGGCTGCCCATCACGATGCTGGACCAGGCGACGAGGGCCGCGCCGGCAAGGGCAGGAACCCCTGCGGGCGGACAGGCAAAAAGCACGACGGATGCCAGCCCGAAGGCGGTTGCCGTGTGTCCGCTGGGGAACGAGTTGTAGGCCGGCTGCCCGATGAGGAGGCGTCCCTCGTGCCAGGGGCCGTAGAACCCGTGGGCGATTTTCGGGCTCTCCTTCGGCCGGGTGCGCCCGGTCGTCAGGCGCGAGGCATTGGCCACGATCCCCGCCAGGGTCGAGGCCACCATCGCGGCCGCAATGATCCGCATCCACCGCCGGCTGCGCACCTGCCGGGCGGCCAGAAACGCGACGAGGCAGGCAGCCATGAGGGGCGGCCAGTCGCCCCACTTCCTCACCCCGGCGTGAAACTTTGCCTCCGGGGATTTTTTCCACGATTTTCCCTGGCTCGACACGATTTGCTCGCGGACCGGCGCGTCGAGGCGGAAGGCGCCCCAGACCAGGGCCCCGGCCAGGAGGGTGAGGAGCAGTGGGCGCCACATCGCTTCAGATCCCGCGCAGTCCGGTGAGGAGGAGCTCGGCGTTCGAGCGGGTGTGCAGGAGGTTGGTTGAGAGCACCTCCATGGCCTCGGCGGCGGGCAGCTCGGAGAGCTGCCGCCTCAGCTGGACGACGCGCTCATATTCCTCCGGGTGAAAGAGCAGCTCCTCGCGGCGCGTGCCCGACTTCACAATGTGGATCGCGGGAAAAATCCGCAGCTCGGCAATCGACTTGTCGAGGTGAAGCTCCATGTTGCCCGTGCCTTTGAACTCCTCGAAAATCAGGTCGTCCATCCGGCTGTAGGTCTCGATCAGCGCCGTTCCGAGGATCGTCAGGCTGCCGCCCTCCTCGACGTTGCGCGCCGACCCGAAAAACTTGCGCGGGCGGGCGAGCGATTTGGCATCCACGCCGCCGCTCATCGTCCGGCCCTTTTTTGGCTGGAGGTTGTTGTAGGCGCGGGCCATGCGGGTGATCGAGTCCAGGAGGATGATGACATCCTTCCCGAGCTCGACGAGCCGCTGGGAGCGGTCTGAGACGGCCTCGCAGATCTGGACGTGGCGGGTCACCGGCTCGTCAAATGTCGAGGCGTAGATCTCGCAGTCCAGGGCCCGGCGCATGTCGGTCACCTCCTCCGGGCGCTCGTCGACGAGGAGGAGGATGAGGACGGCACCCGGGTGGTTGGCCCGGATCGAGCGCGCCAGGGTCTGGAGAAGGATGGTTTTCCCGGCGCGCGGGGGAGCGGCGATGAGCCCCCGCTGCCCCATGCCGAGAGGGGAAATCAGGTCGACCGCCCGCGCGGCAAGCTCCGGATGGGTGGGGGTCTCCAAAAAGATCCGGCGGTTCGGGAACAAGGGGGTCAGCTTTTCAAAATCTGCGGGGATCACCCAGTCGGCAGCCGGGATCCCCTCGACCGCCACCAGGTCGGCGAGGACCAGCCCGCGCTCCCGGTCCCTCGGCAGCCGGATGGTGAACTCCAGCTCCAGCCCCGCCTGCAGGCCCGCCTGGCGGATCAGCCCGGGTGGAACATACACATCCTCCGGGCCCGGCTTGAGGTCGAAGGCGGCCCAGCGGATCACGCCGGAATCGCCCGTGCGCTCAAGGATCCCGCGCCCGCTCAGCATCCCGCCGCACTCGAGCTGCCGGCGCGCCTGGTCGAGCACGAGGTGGTGGCGGGTCGAATCCGGCCGGACCCGGACCCCCACCTCCACAGCCCTTGCCAAGAGGGCCGCCAGCGGGAGCCGCTGGAGGTCGTTCAAAACCAGAGGAGAAGGGGCGGCATCAGAAGAACTCATGAAAGGTTTGGGAGTGCGAGGAAGGCGGAGAATTCGCCGGGAGCCGGACGGAATTCCGCCGGGCAGACTCCTCCTTTACCGGCTGCTCCGGTCGAAGCAAGCGGAAAATCCCTGTTGGGGTTTGCTTGCCAAAGCCAGCGGGAAGCCTAGGATGCCGGGTTCACAAAAATGAGCCAGACGCTACTCGACAAAGTCTGGGAGGCGCACTCGGTGCGGACGCTCCCGAACGGATCCACGCAACTCCTGATCGGCACCCACCTGATCCACGAGGTGACCAGCCCGCAGGCCTTCGGCATGCTCCGCGACCTCGGCCTCAAGGTCCTCTACCCCGGCCGCACGTTCGCCACCGTGGACCACATCGTGCCCACCGACGAACGCGAGGAGCCGTTCAGCGACCGCCTCGCCGACGAGATGATCAAGGCGCTCCGGAAAAATTGCGCGGAGTCCGGCGTGAAATTTTTTGACCTGCCGAGCGGCCAGCAGGGGATCGTGCACATCGTGGGCCCCGAGCAGGGGATCACCCAGCCGGGCACGACGATCGCCTGCGGCGACTCCCACACCTCGACGCACGGGGCCTTCGGGGCCATCGCCTTCGGCATCGGGACCAGCCAGGTCCGCGACGTGCTCGCCACCCAGACGATGGCGATCCGCAAGCCGAAGGTCCGCCGGATCAACGTCAACGGAAACCTCGCGCCGGGGGTTTACGCGAAGGACGTCATCCTGCACATCATCCGGCAGCTCGGGGTCAACGGCGGCCTCGGCTACGCGTATGAATACGGCGGATCAACATTTGATGCGTTCACCCAGGAGGAGCGGATGACGGTCTGCAACATGTCGATCGAGGGCGGGGCCCGCGTGGGCTACGTGAACCCCGACGAGACGACCTTTGCCTACCTGAAAGGGCGCCCCTACGCGCCGAAGGGTGCGGAGTGGGATGCTGCGATGGCGCGCTGGAAGTCGTTCGCTTCGGACCCGGACGCCGCCTACGACGACGTCATCACCTACCGCGCCGAAGACATCGCGCCGACGGTCACGTGGGGGATCAACCCGGGGCAGGCGATCTTCATCAACGAGAACGTGCCCCTGCCGGCGGACGTTCCCGAAAAGGACCGCGCGACGGCCGAGGAGGCCCTCGCCCACATGCTCCTCAAAGGGGGGCAGCCGATCAAGGGCACCAAGGTGGATGTCGCCTTCCTCGGCAGCTGCACGAACGGAAGGCTCAGCGACCTGATCGAGGTCGCCAAGCACGTCAAGGGCCGCAAGGTGCACGCCGGCGTGAAGGCGATTGTCGTCCCCGGCTCGCAGGGCGTCGCCGCGCTCGCCGAAAGCATGGGGCTCGCCTCCATCTTCAAGGAGGCCGGGTTCGAATGGCGCGGGGCCGGCTGCTCGATGTGCCTCGGGATGAACCCCGACAAGCTCGTCGGAGAGCAGCTCTGCGCAAGCTCCAGCAACCGGAATTTCAAAGGCCGCCAGGGCAGCCCGACCGGACGCACCGTCCTCATGAGCCCGCTCATGGTCGCCGCCGCCGCCGTCACCGGAGAAATCTCCGATGCCCGCGAAATCTTCGACGTCAACTAACCCCCCCATTTCGCATTCCCAATTCCCAATTTCGAATTCCCAAAAAAAGATGGCTCTAGAAAAAATCACCCAAGTGACCGGCCGCGGGGTCTTTGTTCCCGGCGACGACATCGACACCGACCGCATCATCCCGGCGCGCTTCATGAAGTGCATCACGTTTGACGGGCTCGGCGAGTTCACCTTTGCCGACGCGCGTGCGGCCTCGAGGGAGGAGGGGAAGACCCACCCGCTGGATGACGCCCGGTTCACCGGGGCGTCCATCCTGCTCTCCGGCTCCAACTTCGGGTGCGGAAGCTCGCGCGAGCACGCCCCGCAGGCGCTCTACCGGTTCGGGTTCCGGGCGATCCTCGCAGAAAGCTTCGCGGAAATTTTCTTCGGCAACTCGACGACCCTTGGAATGCCCTGCGTGGTGATGGCGCCCGGGGACATCCGCTCGCTGGCCGGGCTCATCGAGGCGGACCCCGCCGCCCTGCTGACCATCGACCTCCTGGAAGGCAAGGTCACCGTGGCCGATGTGGATTTTCCCGCCAGCCTGCCCGACCATGCGAAGGAAGCCCTGGTGACCGGCCGGTGGGATGCCATCGCCGACCTTCTTGAGGGCCTGGACGACGTGCGCGCGCGCGCTGCCGCCCTCCCCTACATGTCGGCTTGAATCTCCCGGGCGGGAGCGCTTCCCGCAGCGCAGCCCGGCGGGGCGTTGGGGCGGCGGCTTGCTATCCGATGCGGCCGCGCAGCTTCTTCGTTTCGCCCCGGCGGCGCTTGCCCTCAACGAGCTTCGCCTTTGTGGCGCGCGAGCGCTTGGCCTTCTGCCGACGGGCCTTGGAGGCCGACGCGAGCCTTTCCTGGCGCCTCTCCTCCCGCCGCTTCTCGAAGATCTCGAGGAGGCGCTCGATCGCCAGCTGCCGGTTCTGAGACTGGGAGCGGCTGTCGGAAGCCGTCACCGCAACCCCCGTGGCCGGGTGGCGGACCTCGACGCAGGTGCTCACCTTGTTGACGTGCTGGCCGCCGGGGCCGCCCGAACGCACGAACGCAAACTCCAGGTCGCCGGGAGCGATGCCGAGTGCGCGCATCCGGCGCAGGGTCTTTTCATCGTGGGCCACGCAACCCATAGGCAGACAAAAATCCGCATCCCATCAAGAAGAAACGCCGGAGGGCAACCCCCCGCGCACGTTTTTTTTCTTTATCGGGCGGGCGGCATGCCCGACGCTGCCGACCTATGCCGACCTCCGATCCCGCCAAGACAACCCAACGCGATGGAATGAACTGGGCCCCGACCGCCTCGCGGCCCGAACCGGTCGTCCAAGGCCGCGACTTTGTTTTTGCGGCGGCCTTCTTCAACCACGGCCATATCTTCGGACAGACCAACGGGCTGTCCGAAGCCGGAGGGGTTTGCAAATGGGCGTGGGACCCGGACCCGCAGCGACTCGGGGATTTTCTCGCAAAGAACCCGCAGGCCGTGCCGGCGGAGTCGTTCGACCAGATTTTGGAGGACCCCGAGGTCCGGCTCGTGACGGCGGCGGCGGTGCCTTCCGAGCGTTGCGCGATCGGCCTGCGGACCCTTCGCGCCGGCAAGGATTACTTCACCGATAAATCGCCTTTCACGACGCTGGGGCAGCTCGCGGAGGCCCGCGCCGCCGTCTCCGAAACCGGCCAAAAATACCTCTGCGACTACTCCGAGCGCCTTCACAGCGAGGCGGGCTGGTATGCCTGCGAGCTGGCCCGCGGAGGCGCTATCGGCAGGATCCTCCAGGTCCTGATCCTCGCCCCACACAACCTCGCCAAAGCCACGCGGCCCGGCTGGTTCTTTGAAAAAGAAAAATACGGGGGGATCCTGACCGACATCGGGTCCCACCAGTTCGACCAGTTTCTGGCGATCGGCGGGTGCACGGGCGGCCGCGTGAATTTTGCGCGGGTGGCGAACTTCGGAAACCCGGAGACCCCCGGGCTGGAGGATTTCGGCGAGGCGTCCGTCACGCTCGACAACGGCGTCTCCTGCTACTGCCGGATCGACTGGTTCAACCCCCGCGGGCACAGGTCCTGGGGGGACGGGCGGATGTTTGTGCTGGGGACCGACGGCTACATCGAGGTGCGCAAATACAACGACATCACCCGCGAGCCGATGGAGTCGCAGGTGGTTTACCTTGTGGACCACGAGGGCGAGAAGCGGATCCCCTGCGAGGGGCAGGTGGGCTTTCCGTTTTATGGGAAGCTGATCCTGGACTGCCTGAACCGCTCGGAGCACGCCATGTCGCAGGAGCATTGCTTCGCGGCGGCCGCGCTGTCCATGCAGGCTCAGCAGGCCGCCGATGCGGCCGCCTGAGGCTCTCCGGCAGGCTCCGGGGGCCGGCGAAGGAACAGGGCTCCCCATTCGGCCCGCAGCCAGATCTTGATGCCGAGCCAGACCTGCCCGAGGACCGGCGGGGCCGGCACGAATCCCTTGACGATGAACCGGTGGTCCAGGTTCTTGCGCCCGTAGGTTCCGCAGGCCCGGCGCTTGCGCGCAATCTTTGAGAGCCGGCGGTTGGCAAAGGCCATGAACCGGCTGACGGCGCCGTCGATGCGGCCGTCAAATGGAAAGCGCTCGAACCCGCCTTTCGGGCATGTGCAGAGCTCGCGGACCGGCCCGAAATAAAACCAGCCGATGTCCATGAGGAACGCCGCGTGCATAAGCTCCGCATCGCCGAGGTAGTGGTATTTGTCCTTGTAGAGCGCCTGGAACCATCCGTGGTAGGAGCGCAGGAACCGGGCGTTGATGTCGCCGTAATCCGCCGGCCGGCCTTCGGATTCCGCCGCGATCCGGCTCACGGCCGATGAGACCGTGAACGCACAAAAATCGAGACCCGCGCTGTAGAGGGGGTCCTGGAACCCAGCCGCATCGCCCACGATCTGCCACCCGGGGCCGGCGATTTCCTTCGAAAAATACGGGAGCGAGGAATACGCTTTGGCGTCCCCGGGGACGGGTTCGGCTCCGGAGAAGAGCTCCCTGCCGACCGGCTGGGCGAGCACGTGGGCCAGAAGCCGGGAGGCCAGCGACCCGCCGGGAGGAAGCGAAAAGAGGTCCTCGTTGTAAACGATCCCCACGCTCGTATCCCCGCCCTTCAGCGGGATGATCCAGCACCACCAGCCGTAGCCGGACAGATGGTTTGTCGCGGCCGAGCGGCTGGCCTGGCAGGCGCGCGCAAATTCCGGATGGCGGCTTCTCAGCTCGATGCCATCAAGGTCCTTCACCCCGCGAAACCTCGCCCAGACGGAATTGGTCGGGTGCTCGGGAAGGGGGGAGAGGAGGCCGTTTTTCCGCGCAAGCAGGGCGGCGCGCCCGCTGGCATCGATGACCCAGCGGGAGGTGAGCGTGCGGGTTCCACCCTCCGCGGTGATCCCGACGGACTGCTGGTCCGGCGAGGTCTCCACAGCCGTCACCTTTGCCGGCCGGATGAGCTCCGCCCCGGACGCGACGGCAAGATCCAGGACATGCTGGTCGAGCACCTGGCGGTCCACCTGGAACGAGGGCATGCGCACCTGATAAAACGAACCGATCTCGGTGCAGCGCTCAAACGGATCCGAGGCCCCCCTTGCAAACCAGAACCGGAGGCCCTGCTTCGTGATGTGGTGGTTGGCCAGATGGCGGGTGAGGCCCAGGCGCCTGGTGAGGAAGGCACCGCTCACCTCGGTCGTGGCCTCGCCAACCTTGCGGTCGAACTCCTCCGAGCGCTCGACGACCGCGACCCTCAGCCCGGGGACCTCCCTTCTCAGGAGCAAGGCGGTCGCCGCTCCGGAAAACGATCCGCCAATGATGATCACGTCGTGGGTCACGGGAAAAGACCTACCCCACATTTCCCGCCGGAGCAACAGGCGGGTTTTTTGCGGGGGAAGAAGCCCCCCCCACGCCCGCTTCTCCGGGCGCATTCCCTGATCATTGCAAACCGTGGCATGGGCATCCTGCCCATGTCTGACTGGATTGTTTTTCGCATGGGCAAGATGCCCCATCCACGGTCCAGGGGAGCCTGTTTGTCGATTTGCAGAGATGCGCCCGGCTTCTCCTGACAGTTGATTTTTGGATTCCTCCCGCGGGGGCAAACTTGCTACGTTTCGACGGATGATCCGCATCCTTTTTCCATCGCTTGTCTGTCTTCTGGCGCTTTGCTCCTGCAGCTCGGTCGGCGTGCACTCCCTGCATGCCCCGCCCGTTGCCATCTCATCGGCCCCCTCGCGCATCTGGGTGGAACGGTTCTCGGCCCCCCTGGCGGCCTTCCACCTGGGCGAGCGCACCGCCGCTGAAAAGCGCGTGCTCCGCGACGAGATTGTTGCCAGCCTGGCGCGAAGCACGGCCGGGCAGCTGCGCTCCCATGCGGCCGACGCCTCGGTCCTCGGAGCCGGCGGCTCCGTTCCGCCGGGAGCCTGGCTGATTCGCGGCGAAATTCTGAAGGTGGACCAGGGGAGCCGTGCGCTCCGGGCCGGCATCGGCCTCGGCATGGGCCGCACGGAGATGCGCACGAGCGTGCGCGTTTATAAAGTGACCGGTGCGGGGTTGGTTTCAATCCTGAGGTTCCAGACAACCGGACACTCCGGGCTGGAGCCCGGAGTCGCGCTCGGAATCGCAACGGGCGGCGTGGGAACGGTGGTTTCCGCTGCCAGCGCCGCCGGAACGCTCGTCATGAGCAGCCTCCCGGGGGTCAGCAGCGACATCGACCGCACGTCGTATGAAATCGCCGCCGTGCTCTCCGTCACCCTCCAGAAAAATGGCCTGCTGGGCCGCTCCCGCAAGCCCATCGAGCCCCACATGCGCGGCCAGCTGCCCACCACCGTGAACCTGCACCGCGCCATCCCCGCTCCGCTCCGCGAATTCTAGGATTTTAGACAGAATCTACAGGATTCAGCGGAAGAGACTGGCAGCAGGAACGCCGGGAACATTTCCGCACAACAGGGATTCCAGCTCAGCCGTTCGGTTCCCCCGTTCCTCCAATCAACTGTCATTTTAAACGAAAAGCTCCGCTGGCGCCGCCGGGGAGCGGAGGCGAAGGCTCTCGGGGTGCCCGTAGCGGTCGATGAGGCATTCGAGGCTCGCGCGGACGAGCTCGCCCATCGTGTTGCACGCATCAAAGCGCCGGTCCGTGTAGTGGTCGGAGAGCTCGGCGCGGAGGTGGTGGACATTGCGCTCCGGAGCGAGGTCCTCCCCCACCATGCGGTCCAGCAGAACGCTCAGGCGGTCGTGGATTGCCTGCATCCTTCGGACGATGAGCGCCTGCTCCTCGCGCTGATACTGCATCGCGGTCTGCTGGTTGAGGTGCTTCATGCAGTAGAGCACCAGTGGGCGGTTGTCCTTGAAAAATTGCGGCAGGTAAAACCGCTTCCGCTCGTTGTGGCTCTGCTGGTCGAAATCCATCGCGCGGATCCGGATCTGGACCTCCTCGACGTCCGGGGTCATGTCCATCACGAAATTGCACGCGCGCATGTCGCCCAGCAGGCGGACGAAGCTCCGCTCGTTGAACTTCACGAGCTCCTTCGCGAGGCGGATGATTTTGACCTGGGGGTTGTGGAGCCAGTCCTTGATGAAGAGGTCTCCGGGAATCCCCGCCACGTGCTCCTCAACCAGCGTGGCGCCGCACGTCAGGTAGTGCATCCGGTAGGGCGAGAGCAGGTGCTCGAGCTCGAGCCCGTAGATCCGCGAGGCATCGGCCCGCTTGATGTAGAAGTAGTCCTGGTTGTCGTTATAGGAGTTGACGATGCGGATGCGGAACGGCTGGGTGTTGCCGAACGAGCAATAATCCACGCGATCCACGTAGAGGTGCTCGAGGGCCGAGCGGTCCCCCCCGCTCTTGAGCAGCGCGTAGATCTCCTTGAGGGCTTCAAAAATCCGCGGCATCTCGAACGAGTGGTAGCCGACCGTCTGCCAGAGCGTGTCCCTTCCGCTCTTGTCGAGCAGGGGGCCGCTGACCGTGAAATAAAACAGGTCGGCGTAGGTGAGGGGGAGGGAAACCTCGCGGTTGTAGCGCTCCAGATACTCCCGCAGGCCGGGCTGCACCGGGTAGATGGGCTTTTTGTAGATCGTCGGCATGGGTGGTTAGCTGGGGAGGGAGGCGGCAGCCTTCCTGAGCGGATGGAGGGGGCCGGCCTTCATCTTACAGGACCCGCCACGGCGAGAAGAGAAGGATGCTGACCAGCACCAGGATCGGCAGCAGAATCGGGATCGCATAGCGGAACATGTATCCGAAGAACGACGGGGTGTGGACCCTGGCCTGGTCGGCGATCGATTTGACCATCAGATTCGGGCCGTTCCCGATATACGTCATCGCCCCGAAAAAGACCGCCCCGAGCGAGATCGCCAGAATTTCGCGGGGAAACGCGTTCACCTCCCTGAGCACATCGGCCGGGTTGTCGATGTTCAGGTGGTGGAGGCCGAGCTCCGCCGAGAGGAACGTCAGATACGTGGGGGCGTTGTCGAGGAAGGAGGAGAGGAGGCCCGTCGCAAAATAGAACTGCATCGGGGTCGTGATCCCGATGTCCGCCGCGTGCCGTCCCAGAAAGTCCAGCGCTGGCACCATGGTTGCAAAGATGCCGAGGAACAGCCAGGCGACCTCCTTGATCGGCGCAAAGTTAAAATCGTTCGACTCGTGGACCTGCTTCGATGTGAAAAAATACGACCCTGCGGCGGCCAGCACCATGATCAGCTCGGGAACGAGGAGGGGGAGGGATTTGTTGTAGAGGACGGCGGCGAGAATGATGGCGATGAAGCCCATGTTGTGAAGGCCGTCGAACTTCCATGTCTCGTGGGCGGTCTGCCGCTCCATGACCTCGCGGGGGGCCTTGCGGATATTGATGCTGTCCGCCACATAGAAGACGAGCAGCAGGGCGCCGACAACGACCAGCCACGCCGGCCAGGCGTGCTCGAGCGGCCACCAGAACGGAACGCCTTTGAGATACCCCAGAAACAGCGGCGGATCCCCGATCGGGGTCAGGCTTCCCGAAACGTTGCTCACGATGAAGATGAAGATCACGATATGGAATGCCGTGATGCGGTATTTGTTCATCCGGATCCATGGGCGGATCAGGAGCATCGAGGCGCCGGTCGTTCCGATGACGTTTGCGATGATGGCGCCGATCAGCAGGAAGAGCACGTTGCCCAGGGGCTTGGCCTCGCCCTTCACATTGATGTGGATCCCTCCCGCCGCCACAAACAGGGAGCCGATCAGCGCAATGAAGCTCACATATTCGTGTGCGACGTGCGTGTAGCGCTCCGGATGGTGAAGGCTGGAAAAGTAGTAGGCGAAGGTGATCGCTCCCAGGCCCACGGAGACCTTCGGGTAGTGGTGGTGCCACCAGCCCCCGAAGAGCAGCGGGCCGATGGCGATCAGCAGCAGCAGCACGCCAAACGGCAGGATCATCCAGGGATTGACCTCGTAGGCCGCAGCGGCCCCGGACGCGAGTATTGGTGGCATCGCGCTTTTTAATGGACAGGTTGGGAAGACTCATCAAGAACAAAGCCCCGCATGCGTCATATTCTCTCCAAGTTCCTTCGGCCCGCTCTCTCAGCCGCAGGACTCCTCCTGCTCTCCTCCTGCGCATCGGTGAGCGTCAGGGACGTCGTCCGACTCGAGCCCAACCCGCCCAGCCGCCCCCCGAAAAAAGTGTTTGTGACCCCGTTTTCCTTTTCGCACGGCGAGACCCGCGTGGACCGGTCCGGGGCGGATTTGGAAAACTTCAAATTCAACCTCCGCGAGCTGATGACGCGCAATCTGGTCCTCCGGCTTCCAAAGTATGTTGCTCCTGCCGAGGCTGTTGCGGAGACAGCTCCGCTTCCGCGCGGCAATTATTGGCTGATTCGCGGGAGTTTCGACCGCGTCTACCAGGGCAGCCGCCTGCTGCGCTCGGTGGTCGGCCTGGGGGCCGGCGCCACCCGGGTGGAGACCACGGTGGTGGTCTACGACCTCTCCGGGCCCATCCCCCGGCCGTTCCTGAAGATTACGACCACCGGGGGATCCAACATTTCCCCTGGCATCGGAGGCGTGGCCACATTCTTCATCTCGGGTCCCTCCGCGCTGACCTCGCTCTTTAACGTCGTTGACGGGATCCGCACCGGCCTCACGTTTGATACGATCCGCACCACGCGGGAGGTCAACGCCGCGATGTCCGAATACCTCTACCAGCGGGGTGCCATCCCCTACAAAAAGGCGGCCGGGCCCAAGCGGCTGGGCCAGTTTCCCAACCGCATCGGCCCCCCCGATCGTGCGAAGATGCGCGGATCTGTCTCCGTCGAGCCTGCACCGAGCAGCCCTTAGCAAGCGTCGCGCCCCTGCCGGGGCCGCTCGGAAGCCGCTTCGTCGAGTTTTCCCGTGCATCCATCGACTTGCTTTCGACAGGGGCTTTGGGATCCGCGAAAGAGGGAGGGAACGACTCCTTCCTATGAAAAACTTCCTTCTGACACGCATTGTTTCCGGCGCGATCGCGCTCTGTGCCGCGTCTGCCCCGGCGGCCAGCCCAACGGCCGAGCTCCAGGTCCAGAGCCAGTGGGCGGGCGGGTTCACGGCCAACATCCGGGTCACCACCGGCGCCGCCCTGAATGGGTGGGAGCTGGCGTTTGATCTCAACCGCCCGATCACCTCGTCCTGGAACGCCGTTCCCGTCGCATCCTCCCGCTCCGCGTTCCGCAATGAGTCGTGGAACGGGGCGGTCCCGGCCGGAGGATCGTTTACCGTCGGGATCCAGGCCACCGGCGATGCCCGCGACGCCGCCCTTTCGAACGTCGTGCTCAATGGCGCTCCCATCGCCTCCTCCGTCGCCGCGCCACCTCCCGGAAACGGGGGGGTCCCATCCACCTCACGCATCATCCTGGATGCCGACGCATCGGGCGAGGCGCTCCAGCTGGTCGTCACGCCAGGCAGCTCGACCCGGCAGATCCTGACGGCCGGCAACTTTTCGGTCGTCTCGAACAACCCCTCCGTGGCAACGGCGACGATCAGCGGGCAAACCCTCTCCGTCAGCGCAAAAAAGCCGGGGCGCGCCTCGCTGCGGATCTCGGATGGGGGAGGGCTGCTGCGGGTCATCGGCGTGCGGGTCAACAACCCGGATGGCTCGGCGCCGGGGCTGCCGGGCTACGTCGCGATCGGTTCGGTGAGCGAGGACTCTGCGGCCGATCTGGCGTTCTGGTCGGACTTTGCGAATCCGTCAACGAACAAGCGGGTTGACGTCCGCTACATCTACCTCAACGGCGGGGCCTCGAACAGCATCGGGGACGGATGGAACTGGCGCCAGCTCAACGACGGGGAGCGCGCCTCCCGGTTTGTCGAGGAAAGCCTCAAGCTCGGGATGATCCCGTTTTTTGTCTGGTATAACATCCCGGACAGCGGCGAGAGCTACTACACCGACAAGCAGCACATCGAGTCCAAATCGTATCTGGAGGGCTATTTTCAGGACCTCCGCCATGCGCTGGAAATCACGCGCCGCGCAGCGGACGGCGAGGTTATCGGATGGGTGCTGGAGCCGGATTTCCTTGGCTACTTCGCGCAGAACAACCCGGCGGACCCCTCCGAGATCACCGCGCTGACCGAGGCGGCCTACTCCAGCGGCGTTCTTGACCGATCGGTCGACCCCGCGTTCCCCAACTCGCTGGCCGGGCTCGTCCAGGCCATCAACTACACGTTTAAAAAATACCAGCCCGAAGCGTATTTCGGCTGGCAGTTCAACCTCTGGGCCTCGCCGGCCGGCGGCTTCACCGGCGCCGGGATCACCGGCAAGGGGGTCGTGCGCCTGACCGATACCCTCGGGCTGGAGAAGGGAAGAAACGCGATCTACGACGAGGCGAAGGCGATTGCCGACTACTACGTTTCGGCGGGAATCCTCAGCCATGGGGCCGGCTTTGTCAGCATCGACAAATACGGACTCGACGCCGGGTTTGAGGGGAAAAATGCGGACCCGGCCCAGTCGACCTGGTTCTGGAATGCGGTGCACTGGACGAACTACCTCGTCTTTGTCAACGCCCTTCATGACGTCACGGGCCTTCCGGTCACGCTTTGGCAGATCCCGGCCGGGCGGATCAACGACTCGCTCGCCACGAGCCCTTACACGGGGGCGAGGTTTCCCGCCCTGCCCAACACCACAAGGAAATACGAGGACTCTGCGGCGACGTATTTCTTCGGGGACACGTTCACCACCTCTCCGGTGCGCGCGTCCTACTTCCTGCAAGGCGACGGCGGGGTCTCGCGGGTTGCGGCCAGCGGCGGCGGCGTCGCATGGTCGGAGCACCTCTCGCTGGCAAGGGATGCCGGCGTCACGATCGCGCTGTTCGGCCCCGGCGTCGGCGACAGCACGGAAAATGTTGGCTCCGATGAAAACTACTTCTGGATCAGCAAGGTTCAGGAGTATCTCAGCAATCCGGTTCCCCTCACTCCCTCTCCCGCCGGCATCCCGCTCCCGGAGGTCGCCGGCCCCGGCGGCGGAGGGACCGGGAACACCGCTCCCTCGGCCTCCTTCCAGTTCGAAGTCACCAGCAACTGGGGGTCCGGATACACGGCGGCCGTCCGCATCACGAATACCGGATCCACCGCCATCACGGGCTGGACCCTTCGCTTTGACCTGGACGTTCCCGTCACCGGCTTCTGGAGCGCCAAGGGCGGCCAGCGCTCCGGCTCTACCCTCACGTTCTCCAATGAGTCCTGGAATGGCCTCATCGCTCCAGGTGCCACCGTCGCGTTTGGCCTCCAAACCTCATCCAGTGCCGACCTGACTGCCTCAAACTTTGTTCTCAACGGCATCGGTTCGACGCCAACGCCAACGCCAACGCCAACGCCGACACCAACGCCAACACCGACACCAACACCGACGCCGACGCCGACGCCGACGCCGACGCCGACGCCGACGCCGACGCCGACGCCGACACCGACACCGACACCGACACCGACACCGACACCGACACCCACGCCTGGTGCCTCCGGAGTGAAGGTCGAGGTGATGAGCGACTGGGGAACCGGCTACACCGCCAAGGTCACCCTCACGAACACGGGTTCGGCCCCCATCAACGGATGGAAGGTGGGATTCGATCTGGATGTCCCGATCACGAGCGTTTGGAGTGCGGTGGCTGGACCTAAATCCGGCGCGACCTATTCCTTCACCAACGAGTCCTGGAACGGCAAGCTGCAGCCCGGCCAATCGGTTTCTTTCGGATTCCAAACCTCATCGAGCGCTGACAAGACGGCCTCGAACCTGACGCTGAACGGTCAAGCCTCTGCGCCGGTGCCAACGCCCACGCCATCAGCGACGCCAAAGCCCACCCCATCAGCGACGCCAAAGCCCACCCCGTCGGCAACTCCGGTGCCCACGCCGTCAGCGACGCCAAAGCCCACGCCGTCAGCGACGCCGGTGCCCACACCTACGCCCACGCCCACGCCGGGGACGCCGACCTCCCGCCGCGTGGTGGCCTATTACCCGAGTTGGGGGATCTATGAAAAAGGCTATCAGGTTTCTGACATCCCCGCCGGGAACCTGACGCATATCATCCATGCGTTTGCCCGCATCTCGACAGCCGGCGAAATCGAGGTGATCGACCCATGGGCAGACATCGAGAAGCCATTTGGCCCCGACACATGGGACACGCCCCTCCGCGGGAATTTCGGCGCCTACCAGCGCCTGAAAGCCCAGCACCCCGGCCTCCGGGTCCTGATCGCTGTGGGCGGATGGTTTGATTCCGCAAGGTTTTCCGACGTGGCGGCGACCGCTCCGGCCCGCAGCAAATTTGCAAAAAGCGTGCGCGCCTTCGTGGTGAAATACGGGTTCGACGGTGTCGATCTGGACTGGGAATACCCGGTGGTCGCCACCGATGTGAACGGGAACGTCCGCCCCGCCGACCGCACGAACTACGCCCTGCTGGCAGGGGCCATCCGGGCCGAGTTTGATGCCCAGCAGGCGTCCGATGGCAAAACCTACGAGATCACCGCGGCGACCCCTGCGGGCTACGACAAGTTTGAGAAAATCGACCTCAAGGCGCTTTCGGACCAGCTGAGTTTCTTCAACCTGATGACGTATGACTTCTACGGTCGTTGGAATGCCGGCCAGACCGGGCACAACGCGCCGCTCTTTGCCAGCACGCAGGCCCCCGACTCGCGCTACACCGCGGATGGGGCCGTGCGGGGCTACCTTGCTGCCGGGGTCCCCTCCCGGAAAATCGTTCTGGGCGTCCCGGCCTACGGGTATGGATGGGTGGGCGTCACGAACCCCGCGCCGTTCTCGCCCGCAGCCGGCACGGGGCCGGGAACGATTCCCGCCGAGCCGGGCTTCTACGACTACCGGACAGTAGCCGGGCTCGTGCAAGCCAACCCTGCCGCCGCCCGTTGGGATGAGGCCTCCCAGACGAGCTATTTCTACGACGGAAACCTCTGGATCGGATACGACAGCCCCCGCGGACTCCGCCGCAAGCTCACCTACGTGGGCGAAAAAAACCTTGGCGGCGTCATGTTCTGGGAGGTGTCCGCCGACATCCGCAACAACGCCTCGGCCGACCAGCTGATCCGGATCGCCTCCGACGAGATGCCGTAAGGGCCGTGTGACAAAATTGTCACACGATCCGGATTGCCTTGGAGGGGCAATCCGGAGATTGTTTCCCGATGGCTTCAGGAAAAGCGGCTTCCAAAACGGTTCAGGAATACATCGACGAGACGCCGATCTGGTCGGATGGCACGACCGTCCCGCAGGTCCCGATGACCATCATGCAGTGGCAGATCTGGGGGCTGGCCACCGCAGGGAAGTTTTTTGAGGGGCTCGTGGTGTTCATGACCGGCGTGGCGCTTCCGCTCATTTCGATGGAGTTCCAGCTGGGGTCTGCGGAGAAGGGCCTTGTCGGGGCGGCGACCCTGTTCGGGATTCTGATCGGGGCCACCGCCCTGGGCAGCCTCGCCGACCACTACGGACGCAAGCAGCTCTTCATCGCCGAGATGATCCTCTTCCTCGTTTTCCTCGTGGCCATGACGCTCAGCCCGTCGTTTCCCCTGATGCTCGTCGCCCTCTTTGGGATGGGGCTCGCCCTCGGGTGCGACTACCCGACCGCCCACATGGTCATCTCCGAGAGCATCCCGAGCAATTGCCGCGGACGCCTCGTCTTGAGCGCGTTCGCATTTCAAGCCGTCGGCGCGCTCACCGGAACCGCTGTCGGCTACATGATTCTCAAGTCCTTCGAAAGCATCGCGGACTGGCGCCTCATGTATGCCACCGCGATCATCCCCACGATCCTTGTCGTGATCGGCCGCTTCTTCATCACGCAAAGCCCGCAGTGGCTCATGTCCCGCGGCCAAGTGGCCGAGGCCGAAAAAGAAACCCTCCGCCTCCTCCGCCGAGAGCCGCCCTACCCGTCCCGCGTCCACCTCAAAGAAGTGCCGGACGACGAGCCGGAGCAGGAGCGCCACAAATCCAAGCTCGGCAAGCTCTTCAAGCCGAAGAACCGCCGCGCCACGTTCCTCGCTTCCGTGCCCTGGTTCCTCCAGGACCTCTCGACCTACGGGATCGGGATTTTCACCCCGGTCATCCTCGCCGGGATCATCGGCCATACCAACGAGCGCGAGCAGAACCTGGCGGCCGTCATCCACAACGATATGCTGGCAGCCAAGGGGGCGGCCTTCCTCGACATCCTCCTCCTCGTCGGGATCATCTGCGCCATTTTTCTGGCCGACAAGGTCGGCCGCATGAAGCTCCAAGTCTTCGGGTTCTTCGGTTGCGCCGTCGGCCTCCTCCTCGCCGCATTTTCCACCCACCTCTCGCCGGGAGCCGGCCAAACCACCCTCATCTTCGCGGGATTCATGATCTTCAATTTCATGACGAACCTTGGCCCCAATGCGATGACCTACCTGATCGCCGGCGAGGTCTTCCCCACGAAGATCCGCGGCTCGGGCGCGGGGTTCGCCGCATCCTTCGCAAAGATCGGCGCCGTGGCCACCGCCTTCCTCTTCCCGATCCTCCTGAGCGACATCGGGACCGGCCCCCTCCTCTACTCCCTCGTCGTCACCTGCATCCTCGGCGCCATCGTCACCTGGCGGTATGGGATCGAGACGATGGGCATCAACCTCGAAAATATCGGGCGCCTCAAAGCGCATGGCCACGACGGCCCCGGCGGCCCCGAACGCCTCGAGGAGCACCCCGCCGCCGGCACCGCCGCAGGGCCTTAAATCCGAAAACGGATTTTAGACAGAATTAACGGAATCCGGCGGAAGAGGCTTCCAGCAGGACGGCAAGGAACTGCAGGCCATTGTGGCATGGGCATCCTGCCCATGACTTACTGGATTGTTCTTCGCATGGGCAAGATGCTCCTGCACGGTCCCGTGGAGCCTATTTGTCAATTTGCAAAAAATCCGGATCCGGCGATGGAGGAACTTTGACAGGATTCACAGGATTCACAAGATTGGCCGACAGCGGACGCGCTGGAAAAAAGGGGTCAGTGTGCATATTATTGCAAAAATGCAAGGATATGCACACTGGTATCCCTAATTCCCGCCCGCGCGCACAAGGGGTGACGGAAATATCAACATTTAATGCCTGACCCCTCAGCCATGGAGATATCAAAGCCGCCATGCGCAGAGCCGAACGCGCCCTCCAAATTCATGAGGCCGCCCGCTGCGCCAGCGGACAGGGCGCATTCGATGTCAATGCCTGGAAGCGGGTGGTGTTTGCCCAGTTCCACGACTACATCCCGGGTAGTTCTGTGCATGAGGTCTATGCCGAGGCCAAAACCGAGCTGGCGGATCTCGCCAAGCAATCGCTTGCGCAGGCGGCCTGCGCCCTTGGTTCGGCCAAGCTCGCGTCTCCTGCGATCTTCAATCCTCTGCCACACCCACGCTTGCACCGGGCGGGAAAGCGAAATCTCGTGCTCATTCCGCTCTCCGGCGCTCCGCTGGACAAGCTCCCCGAAGCCCAGTTTCCGCCGATCCAAGCTACCCGGACCAGTCTTTCCAACGGACGCGTGATGGCGCGCTTCGACCGCTGCGGGCGCATCCGTTCCCTGCGAGTGGATGGCGTGGCGATTCCTTTCGCCCAGCCTGCCAATGAAATGATCCTCTACGCGGACTACCCGCATCTGTTCGAGGCATGGGAAATCGACCGCCAGGCACTTTCTCTTGGCAAAGCGGATGTCCAAAAGGCGGAGATCACGGTGGGGGCCGAGGACATTGCCTTCCATCGCCCGCTGGGCAAGAACAGCTCCGCCACCATCCGTTACTCGCTGGATCCGGGCAGTCCGGTTCTGCGCATCTCCTACGACTTGGATTGGCAGGAGGAAAACACCCTTCTGAAGTCCATGTTTCCCACGGAATTTCGGGGACGTGACGCCCGATTCGGATCTCCGTTTGGCAGCGTGCGCCGGGCACAGCTCGGTGGAGATACCGCCGCCGAGGCGATGTGGGAAGTTCCGGCAAGCCGCTGGGCGATCGTTGCCGACGACTGCGAATCTGACGGCATGTTTCTCGTCAGCGAATCCAAGTATGGCTTCTCCTGCCGGGACGGATCCCTCGGGCTCTCGCTCGTCCGAAGCGCCAAGATCACGATGGAAGAACGCGGACACACGCGCGGCAGCCATCCGGAGCCCATCCGGCGCACACTTGCCCCCCACATTCAGAGCGACATCGGGCGGCACCACATCGAAACCGCCATCGGACGATTCCACCCGGCGGCGCCTCGCGAGGAACATCCCGCAGCATTGGCCGACATTCTCTACACGCCCAATCTGGAATACCGTGGTGATGTGCGAGGATGTGGTTTTCTTGGAATCAAAGGCGGCGACTCGCTGCAGCCGGCCTGGGCCGTTCCCGTGTCAAAAGACCGGTGGATCCTTCGCCTTCACGAGACGCTGGGCCGCTCCGGAACCGCCACGATCCAGCTTCTTCCAGAATGGTCAGCCAGAAGGGTGGATCTCCGGGGGCAACCTGCCGGGAAAATCCTTTCAGGACGAAAAATCCGATTTTCACCCTACAAGATTCTCAGCCTGGAAATCTCAAAGTCCTCGCTTTGCTGAGCGGGAAGCCAGACGGGTTCAAAAGCCAGCTGGATTTAGCGGTTGGAGCAGGATTGCCACTTGCTTAGATGGTTGCATTTGGAGTGAATGGGCGGATGCGCCATCTTCTCGTCCTCTCGTTCCTGAGCCTGGCTTCGCTCCATGCAGGCAGCGTGATCTTCATCCATCCGGACGGTGCGGGCGTGGCGGCCTGGCAGGCGGCGCGCATGCTTTCGAGGGGGCCGGATGGGGAGCTGGCCTGGGACCGGCTTCCGCAGGTGGCGATTTATCGAGGGCACCTGAAGGACAACCTCACCTCCACCTCCAACGGCGGGGCCACCGTGCACGCCTATGGGGTCAAGGTGCCGGCGGCCGCCTTCGGAACGGGAGACTCTACAGATGCTCCGCCTGTGTCCGCCGGGGGCCAGCCCCTGAGCCTGATGCAGGAGGCGCAGAAGGCCGGGATCCGCACGGGGCTGATCAATTCCGGAAGCATCATCGAGCCGGGGACGGCCTGCTTTGTGGCCTCCGTCAAGGCCCGCTCGGACTATGAGGAGATCACCAAGGCCGTGCTCGAGTCGGGAGTCGATGTGATCCTCTCCGGCGGCGAGCAGTGGATGCTGCCGGAGGGGACGATGGGGCGTCACGGCAAGCCCGGCAAGCGGTTGGACGGCAGGGACCTGATCCAGGAGGCCCGCGCGCGGGGGTATGCGGTGGTTTTCACGCGGGAGGAGCTGCAGGCGGTTCCGCCGGCGACAAAAAAGCTGTTGGGGGTGTTTGCAGCCGACCACACGTTCAACGACCAGACCGAAGAGTTCCTTGCCGGCGCCGGCCTCCCGCTCTACAGCCCGTCCGCACCGGATGTCGGGCAGATGACAGCCAAGGCGCTCGAGCTCTTCGGGGATCAGAAATTTTTTCTCGTGGTGGAGGAGGAGGGCACCGACAACTTCGGGAACTACAACAACGCGCCCGGAATGCTCGAGGCCTTGCTCCGGGCCGATGGAGCGTTCCGGGAATCGCTCGCTTTTCTCGAAAAGCACCCCGGCACGCTGCTCATCACCGCCGCAGACAGCGAGGGCGGGGGAATGGACGTCATCGGGCTCAAGGCCGGATCGAAGGAGCAGGTGGCCCTCGCCAATAACGGGCGCGACCCCAATGGCGCCCCCTACGATGGTCTTGAGGGCAGGCCGTTTCAAAGCGCTCCCGACCGGTTCGGCGTTCGCCACCCGTTCGTTGTGACATGGTCCTCGCGGCACGACACCTCGGGCGGCATCGTCATCCGCGCCGCCGGCGCCGGCTCGGAGGGGATCCGCGGCACGATGGACAACACCGATATCTACAAGACCATGCGCTCGGCGCTTTTCAAAGATTGAGAGCGAGGCGGCTCCCGCTCAAGTCCTCTCGGCCGGCCTATCCGCGAGTTTTGCAGCGATCTCGCGGAAGGCGGCCGCGGCGGCGGAACCCGGATGGGATGCGACGGCTGGCTTGCCGGTGTCGCCGGCCTCGCGCACGGACGGCTCAATCGGGATTTCCCCGAGCAGGGGGACGCGAAGGCGGGCGGCCTCGCGGGCGCCTCCCCCGGTGCCAAAGATCTCGTAGCGCTTCCCATCCCCCGGGCACAGGAAGTAGCTCATGTTCTCAACGATGCCGAGGACGGGGACGTTTGTCTTTGCGAACATGGCGATCGCCTTGCGTGCGTCGATGAGCGCCACCTCCTGCGGGGTGGTCACGATCACCGCGCCGCTGAGAGCCACCGTCTGCACGATCGTGAGCTGGATGTCCCCCGTTCCCGGGGGCAGGTCGAGGACCAGGTAGTCGAGCGTCCCCCAGGCAACCTGCCGGAGAAACTGCTGGGTATAGCGGGTCACCATCGGGCCGCGCAGGACAGCCGGCGACCCGTCATCGAGCAGGAACCCCATCGACATCAGCGAGACCCCGTAGCGCTCGATCGGGATGATCCGGTTCTCGTCGTCCGCTGTCGGGCGCTCGTTCCCTCCAAACATGTGCGCCACGCTCGGGCCGTAAATATCGCAGTCGCAGAGCCCGGTGCGGAGGCCTCTCTCCGCCAGCGCCAAGGCCAGGTTCGCAGCAACGGTGGATTTCCCGACCCCGCCCTTGCCGCTCGCCACCGCGATGACCTGGGCGACCCCATCAATGCGCGTCGGGCCCGGATCGCCTGCGGGGCCGGCCGGGGCCTGAACATCGACCTTCACGTTGACGCTGGCGACGCCCTCCACCCCCTGCGCCGCCTGCAGGCAGGCGTCCCGGATCTGCCGGGCCACATTCGGCTCGCCCGTTGTCAGCACAATCTGGACCTGGACGTCCCCGCCCGCGACCCGCACCTCTTTCACGAGGCCGAAGGAAACGATGTCGCGCGAAAATCCGGGATACTTGACCGCGCGGAGCGCCTCGCGGATCTGGTCTTCTTTGATCATCCGCTTCCTGTATCACGGCGCGGCGCGTGACGCGAACGCGAAATCAAGCGATCCGGCCAGAACGAGCGATGATGCAGGGCTTCCTCCGCGGCGCTCCGGCCAGGCCCGGGCTCCGGTTGACAAATTTTTTGCGGTGGTGAATGCTCGCGCTTCCAACAGCTCCCCGGCCGCCCACTGGGGATCTTAAATCAACGGGCACCCATCCAAGCAGAAAACAACCTATGGCAACCATCCGACTATCCCACGTTCATAAAATCTACCCCGGCGAAAAAGGCCAGGACGTCACCGCCGTGCGGGACTTCAACATCGAGATCAGCGACCGCGAGTTCGTCGTGTTCGTCGGCCCCTCGGGGTGCGGGAAATCCACCACCCTCCGCATGGTCGCCGGCCTCGAGGAAATCTCGCTGGGGGATGTCGAAATTGACGGAAAGCGCGTCAACGACGTGCCGCCCAAGGACCGGGACATCGCGATGGTCTTCCAGAACTATGCGCTCTACCCGCACATGTCGGTCTATGAGAATATGGCGTTCGGACTGAAGCTGCGGAAATTTTCAAAACCCGAGATTCGCAAGCGGGTTTCCGAGGCGGCGGAGATCCTTGGGCTGGGCGAGCTGCTCGACCGCAAGCCGAAAGCGCTCTCCGGCGGGCAGCGCCAGCGGGTGGCGGTGGGGCGCGCCATCGTGCGGCAGCCCAAGGTGTTTTTATTTGACGAGCCGCTCTCCAACCTCGACGCCAAGATGCGCGTGCAGATGCGCACGGAGATCATCAAGCTGCACCAGAGGCTGCAGGCGACGATGATTTACGTCACCCACGACCAGGTGGAGGCCATGACAATGGGCACGCGCATCGTCGTGATGGATGCGGTCCTCAACCCGGAGACCGGACTCAAGGAGGGCCGGGTCCAGCAGATCGACGCCCCGCTGAAGCTCTATCACGAACCGGAGAACCAGTTTGTCGCCGGATTCCTTGGCAGCCCGCAGATGAATTTCCTGAAAGGCTCGCTGCGCCGCGATGGCGAGAACCTCGTTTTCAAGGAGGTGGCGGGAGGAGCCGTGGAGCTGAACATGGGACCCTGCCCCGCCGCCCGGGCCTATGCGGGAAGGGAGGTCGTCCTCGGGGTGCGCCCGGAAAATTGCGACATCCTCCCGGCGGGCAAATCACCCTCCCCGGCCTCGTTTCAGGCCGTGGTGGATATCCTCGAGCCCATGGGCGCCGAAACCTATCTCCACCTCCAAACCGGCGCCCATGTCCTCATCAGCAGAAGCCAGGCAAGCCTCGACCATCGCGAGGCCGGGCACCGGTTCTTTTTCGAGATCGACATGGACAAGGTGCACCTCTTCGATCCGGACACCGGACTCCGCATCCGCTGAGCCCGGGGCGCCCGGCGGATTTCCTGCGCGCCGGCCGGCTGGGAAGCGTCGCGGAACAGCCACGCGGCGACCCCGCCGGCAGGTCCTCCCTCCAAAAGAATTGCGCGCAGGGCATTCCCGGGGTAGTATCTTTTTTGTCATGCAGCGAGGAACGAGTCCAACCCAGCTTGCGCAACCTGGCGCATTGCGTTTTTTCGTTGCGTGCGGCTTGTTTCGGTCCGCAGGTGCGGGGGTCCTTGTGGTGGGTCTGAGTATTTTTTCAGGTTCGTGGGCGGAGGGGGCGACGGTGAACATCCCGGCGGGGAGCACGGTGACGTTTCATGTGCCGGCTGGACCGGACCGGGTTGAGCCGACGACGAC
>Ga0247844_1003258_pt1 | contig 24254 bp, 23 predicted proteins | sample LaCtaG_FD_192421 | JGI IMG/M metagenome (GOLD analysis project Ga0247844, IMG submission 192421) | Freshwater microbial communities from meromictic Lake La Cruz, Castile-La Mancha, Spain - LaCruzMarch201714.5m_1 | ecosystem: Environmental > Aquatic > Freshwater > Lake | place: Spain: Castile-La... | reverse complement strand
AGTAAAGTGGTGTGAAAGATGTGCTTCCAAACTACGCTAACTTATGTTCGAGGCGGCACCGGCTACGCCGGTGTGGGAGTTAAAAGAAGAAGTCAGCGAAAATAAAATCCCTCAAAATGAAAATAAAGAACAAAAAGAAATTCCCGAATTTAAGCCTCGAGTAAGAGGGCGTTAATAAAATCTCCGTTTGATATTTTCTTCCTATAAACTTTACATTCACCTAATGCAACTTGCTATCTAAAAGTTCTGTCTGTAATCGATACTCAATACATTAAAGTCAATCAGCATGGGAGTTTAAATGAAACGAGTACATCGGAAAATTCCCTTAACATTGCTGTCTTTGTTTTTGATAGTCCTATCCAATCCTATCTGCGCAGATGAATGTTCATTTATTCGCGAGCAACTTCAAACTTTACCTGCAAGCGGAGGCGAAATCATTATTCCGCCAGGTCTCTACACTTGCTTAGGCCCAATCATCTTAGATAGAAGTAATACTCATTTAAGGGGTCTTGGTGATGTCACTTTACATCTCGGAAAAAATATCAACTCTCCAGTGATCGTCATGGGCGATACGGCAACCCCTCCTCGTCCCATCTTTAATGTAAGTGTCACTCACCTTAAGATTGACGGGAACAGATGGTTTTAAAAATCAGAATGCTGGGGCGGAGTTTGTGACAGCGGTGGGACTTCAGTTATTAGAAATAACGGAATTACTGTTCGAGGAGTCACACACGGTAGAATCAAAGACGTTTATATTACAAGTGCTCGATCAGGTGGCGTTGTCACAGAAAAAGCTTGCTACGATCTTTTAGTCGATAATTTAATCGCTGTTGACAATGAGTTTGATGGATTTGCTGGTTACGAAACAAACGGTGCGCGCTTAACAAACTTAACATTAGCAAACAATAGAGCGGCCGGAATTTCCCTCGACATTCGTTTTAACGGAAATCTTTTTAAAAATGTAAGAATAGAAAATAACGGCGACGTTGGTATTTTTATGCGTGATTCAAGTTCGAACATTTTTGAAAATGTTTCGATAGCTGACAGTGGAAGTCACGGTGTTTTTCTCGCTGAAGCTGACGACGATTCTACATGCCCACTTGGTAATGAGTTTCAAAATTTGTCAGTAATGCGATCTCGTGGAGTTGGGTTTCGCTTAAACAATGTCTGTGAAGGCAACATTATTTCTGGCACTAGTTTATTTTCTGGCAACAGGGATGGATGTGTCAGTGAACTTCCGAACTCTCGTGTTGAAATTCGAGGAGAACTCACATGTCAAGAATAGCTCATCAAATATTTTCTAAGTTTTCTTTAGTTTTTTTCATTCTCCTTTTTTCAACAATCACAAATTCTCAAGTAAATATTAGTGAAAATCAATTAGTCATTGACGGAAATAAACAACCCCAACTTTTTGAAGCTGAATTACAATACTTCAGATTACGCTGCGGCTATGGAAAAAATATCCCTCGCGAAAAAGTGCTCAAGCTTTGGAATAAGGCCCTTGATCATCTCGTTGAAGCAAAAATGAATGCGATTAGTTTCTATATCCCTTGGGATTTTCATGAATACTCTGAAGGAAAATTTGACTTCACTGGGACTGCAGACACAGATGGTGATGAAAATCCAGACTATCCCTCACGAGATCTAGTCACCTTTTTCAAATTGATTGCTGATCATGGCATAACAAAGATCATGGTTCGACCAGGCCCCTACATTAATGCAGAATGGGGATTTTTAGGTTTTGGGGCCATTCCAAACTGGTTTCATCATAAATATCCAAACAGTCATATGAAAACTCCCTATGGACTAAGAAGTCGTCTCTACGATTATCAAAATCCTGATCTCCTTCGTCATACTGGTCTTTGGTTCAAGGCCCTACAAGAGCAAATTTTAAACACCAATATAGGCCCTGGTAAACCAATTGTTTTTTTACAACTCGACAACGAAACAAATTATCAGTGGCAACCTATTTATAATCATGACTACAGACTAAGCACTATAGGTCGTTATCAAAATTTTCTTCAAAGTTTGTATAGTGATATCGAGACACTCAATCAAACACATGGGCGAGACTGGTATCGGTTTAGTCAAGTTCAACCACCGACATACTTTGGAAGAAATTTACCAGAAGACCAAGACTGGTATCGCTTTGCAGATTACACAATCTATAACTACCTTTTTAAGGTCAGAACGATTTGGGAACAATTAGGGATAAGGGAGCCTCAGATTCTTTTTACGTTGGCAGAAAGTTATAATGCTCCCGTGAATGGCCTACTTCCCCATTTTCTCCTTCGAAATGCGCCACAAACAACAGGACTCATGACCGTCAATCTCTATCCGAAAACAGATGAGCCAGCAACTCATCCCTTACATAATTTCCCTTTTAAAACTGATCTCGATGTCAAAGCAGCAGATGAGGCCAATGATACTTATTTGGGGTCACGCCAAGAGTGGGTTATGGGGCCTGAAATTCAAGGAGGCTGGTGGAGAGGAATTGATGTCAGTAAAGAATCTCGTCAACAAACCTATCTAAGTGTGATCGGTCATGGGATGAAGGCCTTCTTTATTTATTATTTTAACGAAGGACAAAATTGGGATGTCGAATGGACGCACGAACAAGTCAAACCACTTTTTGATGAATTGGCGCGCGAGCGACGTCTTGAAAATGTTGCCGTAACCGATTTACCAGAAAATTTTTGGAATGAACTCCAAGCAAGATCTGATAAAAAAATTCTCGTTGGATTTGATGTTCGCACTATAATGAAATCTGGGCCACATATTAACGATGAACTTTATTTCGACTCTCCCCTTGATGGTAATGCTCATCCACGTGATCATTATTTTGAGCTAAAGAAAATCGGCGAACAAGTCATCGCCCCTTATCAAAATTTTCTCGCCCGCTCTCTCGAAGTTCATGATAATATTGCACTTGTCATGGATAGCACGAGTCACAGGCCAGGCCCAGAACTTAGTATCCCTTCTGTACAAGCGACAGCAGATTGGACTGGGGGACTTCTTGGGTATCTTATGAATGCGGATATTAATCCACGCATTTTGCACGGCGATCTTTCGAGCGAATTAAGTTTTAGCGAGGCAAAAGTTCTCGTTCACTTAGACACTGGCTTAAATGATCCACGAACATTAAAAATGCTAGAGACTTCTTTTCTCGGTGGAAATTTAATTCTCAATTTTCTTGCTAATCAAGTCCCAGAGAGTTTAGGAATTGATCTTCCCTCTCAATTATTATTTGAACGAGGACAAGCTTCGACTGCGCAGCTCGTTTATTATATAAACTCAAAAGGGCAACTTCGATCAAACAATGAACCAGAGACAACTCGTGTCCAAATTTCTTCATCGCCCCCCATTTATTCTTACGATTTAAATTCAATAATGAACAAAGATTGTCAGGGCATTTTATATTGGCAAGATAAAGTTGTTGGTTATCGTTGCAAAAAAGAAAAGGGAACCTTTGTCCAAATCGGCGCCCTTATTTTTGAAGATTACAATTCAAATAACTATGCCTCAATGACCGAACCTCGAGAGCGAAGAAAATTTCTAAAAGCAGTATTAGCTGAAGCGCCAATAAAATCACAGTTTCTTCTTTCACAAAATGCAGAACGAACTGTGGCCTTTGCTCGTAAAGATCCTGAGCATAAACTTCTTTGGATAACCATAAAAACAGGAAGCCAATTTTCACAATCTCTTGAACTAAAAGTAAATGCTCTTCTTCTTTCTGATTCAGGAGAATTAAAGAAAGAGTATCTCGTCAAAAATCTTTTAACAAAAAAACATCAAGTAATCTCGGGGAACAATTTAACTCAAAAGGGATTCCCTCTGAGCTTAGGGCCAAATGATAGCGCGGTTTATGTCATCGAGCATTGAATATAATCTAAAACCATGAGATTCTTTTGGCAAGGATAATGTGACAAGTGAGGATGGTAATGAGTACAGTAAAACTACGCCAGATCCGGGGGCTCTCGGGGAGTGATACTTCCTCAAACCGTCCTTGAGACGCTAAATCTTAATGGCCAAACTGAGTTTGATTTACAAACTGAAAATGGATGTATCAAGCTTATTCCTATCGTTCATCCTCATGCAGACTTTGAACTTTTTTTTAAAAATCATCCTAATTACAAACCAGTAAAAAATCTCCTCGGTGATGATTTTGAAAATGATTTTGATAAAGATGAACCACCTTTTTAATGGGGCAATCATCAAGAATTTGAAAAAACATTTACGGCAATTTATAAACACACCTAAAACCAATGTCGGCCCGCGAGGAAGTACTGTCACTACTTTCCATTTGTAGTGCGGCCACAGCAGATTGAGTTGTGGCACCATTACCAGCGACGGCGGCATAGACAAGTGTATTTGAACTCGCACTTGCATTTACGGCCGCCGCAATTGCGCTTGCTGTTGATGCTCCTACTGTTGTTAAATAAATCGTGATCACGCCACCAGCATAGGCAACCCCACCCGTCGCCACTCCCCCCGCTCCTGTATCAATAACGATACTCGGTAATGTTGATGTCAGCGCCTTAAATGAAACATCACCAATCACTAAATAACCATAAGAGGTATTAGTGCAAGGAACAAGTTCAAAATGATAAACTCCAGCGGCACCAATACTGGTCGCCCCACTTGTATAAGATCCTCCAGTGGCCATTGAGCCACAACCATATGTTGTCGCAGTATTGTCTGCATAAATATTTTGAGTATTCGGAGTCACTCTATCATCATGTAAAGCTTCATCAAGAATTCCCGATGAATTTCCAATGATCAAATTCCAAGGCGCAACTGTACTAAGTGGGTATGAAGAAGTCGTAAAATTCACATGGCCTGGAAGTCCCATAGGTATCCAAAGTCGGCCGGCAGAATTATCTCCCTCAGAAAGAATCCAACTCGTTAAATAGCTATTACAAATATTATCTGAGTCTGTATCCGAGCAAGGGCCAGAAGGATAAAAAGGTGAAGTATTGTAAGGCCCAACATCATCACCAATTTTGTATTGGAAATTTCCATTATAATCAAGACCTAACATTGAATTCGTCAAATCAAGGGTCGAGACACCAACCGTAGTGGATGTCACTCCCTCGCATTTACCAATAGCAGTACATTTAAAACGATCCTGCACCCACTCCGAAACGTTTCCAATAGCATCCTGAACACCATAACGAGATTGGCATGTGGATGTTTTGGTTGATCCCGTAATAAACGAACGAATACCCGAGCTCACTGTTCCAGGCAAAGTATAAAAAGACGAGCTATCAGGAATGTCCGCATCAGTATAATAACCGGTCAGGCCATCAGCTGAAGCTGAATTACATTTTTGACTACTACTTAGAGCGAGACCCGCTTCGTAAGTAGAAATAGTCGAATCAGTAAGCGATGAACTCCAGTCACTATAAACCATTTGTAATTTTCGATTAGGAAGTGTCCCTGTTGCTGAAATCGTCGTTGTGCCTGTTAAAATATTTGAAATAGTTTTAGCTCCACAAAAAGTATCAGCTTCTGCCTGAGTCATATAAACAGCAGGAGGAAGTTCAGGATAATTGTGGGTAAAACTTTGAGTGCCGTTAATTCTTGTCCATGTTCCCATAGCACCGTTTGGCGTATAATAACATTGCCCTGCACTTCGATCATAATAGAAGGCCGCCGCAATTGCTGTAATTGTTCCAACAGGTGTTCCAAGTCCTACACAAGTTCCATCAGGAGTATCACACGTTGGTGATGAAGAATAATTACAGCCGGCCTCATAAACATCAACAAATAAATCAGAGCCCACGTCGTAATATCCGCCCCCATCATCACCCGGCCCTTGATAAAGACAACGATAATTATTATTCGTATCAACACTAGAATGAATTTTAGTACACATTGATTTATTGGCCACCCAACGATGAACCAAGGCCATGTTATCATCAGGAACTGTCACTTTAATTGTCTGAGTGTAACCGTAGGCCGCTGTAGAAATGCTGTTAATAATCGGACGCACTTCATATTCATAAACTGTTTTTGGAATCGGAGCATACCAAGAATTTGTAGAATTATCTGTATAACTTAAAGCTGAAGCGGCCAGGGCCACTTTATTAAGAGGACTTTTATAATTAAAAGTTGTTCCAGCAAGGCGGCGATAAATATTAAAACCTTCAATACTGCCTGAGCCTGAAATTTGATAAGCATCCCAAGAAATAGTCACCGATGTTGTTTGAGAATATGTCACCCAATCTGATGCTGCAGAAATATCTTTGGAACGATAGCAATCATCATTTAAAAGATCATAGTAAGAATCATTAATATTTATCGGCGTTATACTTGGAATTCCTAGTCCCATCAAACTTGCTTTACCTGCAAGGCCATATCCATAGGAAGAAGAAATATTGCAAACAGAATTAAATTCAACCCAAGTCGCCGTAGCACTGGCCGCAGCTGAATTATAATAACATTTATCACTTAAACTATTATAAAAAATCGCATACTGATCGGAGGTAGAGGCCGTTGTAGAATTTGGAATGAACGCCCCTTTACAGGCCTGCCTTGTTCGTCCATTTACATCACAATGATAGCGACTATAATTACAAGGATAAGTTGGATTTCTTAAATCACCATCTTTAGAAACTTTTGGGCCTGCCGCTTGAATGTCAGACCATCCCTTATGTTGAGCGCTCACTGGATTTACCGTCACATAAAAACTCACAGCAGTCGTTGCCGAACTTGAATCTTCCAAAACTAAATCAACTTTCGCCACACCATATTTTCCATTCACAGGATTAATCACAATTTTAAAATCATTTAAATCAGAACTGGTGACAGCACTTCCAAAAGATGTTCCGGTCGCAGTTAAAACAGAATTATAATAATAAGTGAGACTTGAAGAATTAAGTAGTCCATTATCGCCAGAAACTTTTGTAATAGTCGAAGAAAGAACTTGAACAGTTTCACCATCCTCACCAGATCCTCCCCCTTCATCAATACGAATTGTATCTATAATCGCCTGATCTTTTTCATTGATCGTTTGATTAGAAAGATAACTTCCGTTAATATCAGTCCAATCATTAATTCCTGTTCCTGTGCTTTTCCAACATATGGCCACACTTGTTTGATAATAATAAATATCGGCCTTTGACGGCATGATATTTCCAACAGGAGTTGACGTCCCAACACAACCTCCATACCCACATTCATTAGCCTCTTCAAAACTTGAATACTGACAAAGAATCGGTGATTGCGGAACATCCGTAATATTAAAAGTCACTGTTTGTGTTGCCGAATTTAACGAAGAAGAATCGGTCGCACGATAAGTAAAAGAAGCAACCGCTGGGCCATTATAATTTTTATCGGGAGTATAAGAACAAACAAGAGCTGAAGTGCCATTAGCACAACCACTAATTGTTCCATGTAAGTTTGAAGAATCAACAATGGCGTAAGTTAAAACATCTTTATAATTTACATCAGTCGCAAGATTTAAAACAAAAGTGTTTGTTGTATTTTCATCAAGAGTAATTGTTTGAGCCGCACCGATCACAGGATTGGCAGTTCCACTTGTATAATTAACTGTTACACTTGCCGTTGTTGCAGAATTAACAGTTCCATCATTTACGATATAACTAAAAGTATCAGTATAATTACGGCCTCCGACAAATGTCGCGCTACTGGCGGATTCATAAATTGAACCATGTAAATAGGCCCCAACAAGAGCACTGGCCGCACTTGAACTATCAATCGCTGATTTTATCTGCGCACTTGTTGAAATATTTAGCGATGAAATGTGAACTGTTATTGCATTACCAGTAACACTTACGGTTTCACTTCCTGCGGTCCCGTCAGCAACATAGGTAACACTAAGACTATTTCCGCTTGTCCCATAACTTTTGGCCACGTAATGAATGCCACCCAACTGAACTTGAGCGTAGCGATCATCATCGGAGACATCAAGATTGGGCGTATAAGTGCAATAGAGAGCACTCGTGCCCCCCAAGCAACCACTTAAAGCGCCATAGCTTGGGGCCGTCACAACTGTATAGGTTAAAGTATCACCATCAATGTCCGCAGCAGCAGTCAATGTTGTTGAAGTTGCGGTATTAAAAATACCAGAAATATTTTGAGTTGCTGTACTCAATGTAGGTGCATCATTGTCTGGAGTAATTGTTACTGTAATAGTAGAGGTGTTTGAATAAAGTGCGGGAGAACCATTATCTCGCACCTCAAAAGTAAAAGTATCACTCCCATTTATATTTGAAGTTGGATAATAAGTATAACCGCCAAGAGAATCCATAATAACAATTCCCTTGCTTGGCTGACTGACAACAGAATAATAAAGAATACCATTATTCATTCCAGAAGGCGTATCAACATCGCTTGCACTTGCTGTCCCACTGGTAATGATGTCCTCAAGAAAAGTAATGGTACTCGTACTTGAAACAGGTGCATGATTTTTTGCAGTGACATTCACAGTGACAGTTCTTACATCAGAAATACCGTCGTTATCTGTAAGTGTGTATGTAAATGTCGTTTGCCCATAAAATAAATATGAAGAAGTAAGCGTTGTTGAACAAACCCCATTCACACAAGTGCAGGCCGTGTTTGAAAGACTCGCTCCTGATGTCACGGAACAAAATCTCGCTAATTCATTTTTATTATCAGTATAAGTTAAAATAACTGAAGTCGCTGTCTCACCATTTATATCAACAGAACTTAAAGTGGGAACGGGAGGCTTCGAAGCAACATAGACCGAATAACAACTGCGCTTAACAGGATCAAAAGCTTCATTCTCTCCACAGGTCACTTGCTTGGCGCCTTTTTGTGTAGGCAGACACGCTGACAGCGCGGCAAATAAAATAATGAAAAATAAATGTCTTTGCACTCTCATAAGCTCCCAATCCCTTACAAAGCTTATCGTCCAAACGAGTTCTTAACTTGAGCCTCTAAAAATCAGTAGTTGAATATTTTGCGAATGCTTGACATAATTACTTGGCGATTTTTTCGCGTTTTACCGATTATTAACCTCTCCAAGCTCTCAATAATCCGTGCAAGAACAAATCTGGTCTACAATGAGCTATGGAATACAGTTTAACAGTCGCCTTCGTTATTTCAGTTTTTGTCAGTGCCATTTTTGTTGCAATGGCCATAAGGCGTTTTGTTTGTCTTCTCTTTAAAAGGCCACAAGAATTTTACGTCGTCAGAAGAAGAAATACCCACATGGAAGACTTCACTATTGAGCTGATCGAAATCAATCAGCGCCCTATGGAAAAAGAACTCAACCGAGAAGAAGAATTTAAAAAAGTAGCTTAGCTTTCTAGTCTTTTATTTATCCTTCTTCGTTTGAATCCCTAATTTATCCAAACCACTTTTAAAATAACGTTGAGTTAAAATATCAAAAATTGAAACATTCGATTCATTATTAATATCTCCGACTTTACTCATATCAATCACGGCACCCTCTGAAGCATTCGTTGCATTTAAATTTTCCTTACTCACACCTTCTTCATTGGGAACCAATGAACCGCCTCCAAATGAGGGAGCGCCTGCTTGAAATCCTCCCATCCCTCCGTCAGGAATTGAAGTAAAACTCTTTTCACTAGCTCCTGCTTTTTTCTGCTCATCTTTTGTCATAGGGTCCATCGCCCCTAATGCAAGTGCTGCCGAAGCGGGACTATACCCTCTGGCCTGAAGCGCCTTATAAGAAGCGGCCTGAATATCTCCCAGAATTTTTTTATTCATGCCTGCCAAATTCAAAGATCCCTGGCCATATTTTTTTGCCTGATCATCAATTTTTTTAAAAGCATCGTTCATCAGTTTTTGGGCCATGGCATTTTTATTTGCAAGAGAGCCTATGGAATCAAGAGCTCCTTGAGAAAGATTACTTTGTCCTTGAATTCCATCGGCCATTTTTCCAGAAAGTTGAGAAAGCTGGGCCAAAGAAGAATTCGATCCATCAAGAGTAAAACCTTTTAAAGCATTATCATTCAAGGTTTGAGTGATGGCACTTGCAACAGAGCCGCATCCTTGACGTTGATTTCCCACCATCGTACAAGGGAAATAAGAAGGTAATGCCGACGATGTCGAAGTTGATGATGGTATGACTATAGGTATTCGCGCATTTTGATCAATTCCAAAAGCTAAACTTGTTGTTGTTGTCGCAGATCCTGTTTCTTTTAAAATTTCATCCAATTTTTTTATATTATTTTCTATTTTTGTCATATTACTACTTGTCACAGCAGCGGCGCCCATTGAAAGGCCTGCAGTGATACCAAAAATAGTGGCGCGTTTTAAAGGACTGAACATCATACGATCAAACCAAGTTGCGTTTGCCTGATTAAGGCCCATTAAAATTCCAATTCCTGTTGTCGACAAACCTAAAAGATCCATAAAACTTCCGACGGCCTTGGCCTCAGGAATCATTATCGAAAAAAACTTTTGGGCCAAGTTATTTAAATTTCTTTTACCAAAAAATTCTTCGAGCGAAGAAGCCTTATAAGAAATTTTCTGAACAGGAATTCCTTCGTAAGCTCTCTCTACTACTTTGGGAACAAGCATGGATTGAGGATAACAAGCAACCCACGAAGTTTCATAAAGTGAATAGGCAGAAGTACAAAGTTTAGTAGCGCTATACGAACAGGCGATAGGGCCACAGGCACTTATTAGTGTAGGCTTCACGCTTGTAAAAAAACTTTTAAGCGAAGTCCAAATTTCAAGTGAAGGAGAAGGTGTTTCGGCCTTCACTTGACCAGCTTTAGCTCCAGTACTCACACCAACCGCGGCCGCATCACAAATATGAGCAGCTGATTGACAGGCCACCTGAGCCGTTGGCCCTAAGGAAGCACAATAAGCAGAGCATCCTGGAGTGAGGGCCTTTAAGGCCGCATCACAGGTTCGAAGAAGGCCTTCATTAAAAAAATGGCGATAGGCCGCAAGACCTGCCGCCGTAGCAAAAGCAGCGGCCGCTGCTAATTGAAGCATATATTTCACTTTGGCAATAGAAAGCATTTGCTTGTAGGCTTCACGCTGACCTTCTAAAGATTTTTTTTGCTCACCTGAGATGGCCCCATCCGTATAGGTAAAACGCACATTATCTAAATTTTTATAACGAATCCAAGCCTGAATTTCTCCAATTAAATAAGCGGAGGCCCCTGCCGCAAAGGCCAAAACATCAGGTTGCGTTCGCGCTTCAGGACAAGAAAATAAAATACTTTGCCCGATAAATCCAATGCTCGTTGTAATAAGTAAGGAAAGAAAACCTTCCGCTGAAAATATCGCTGCAAAACCACTTGCTTGCTTTTCTGTTTTATATTCTTTCATTTTAGATTGTGCGATGGCCTTCGCTTCACTTTGTGTTTTTTCAAGTGACGATGATTGTACTTGAGAATTTAATTTCAAGCTCGAATCTTCACTCGTTGAATTCACTTGTGAAGTCTCAGCAAATGCTGAATTAAAAAAACTCAACTCAGCAAACTGCATTTGTAGCAAGCATAAGATGGTAAAGCTAATCACTATTTTTTGAAACATAATCCCTCACTCACTTTTCACTATCTTGATTCATTTTTTTTCTTCAGCTTTAGAAGAGGAAGCAGGTGGAGTCTTCGTAAGAACACCTAAGCGCCCCATCCCTGTTTTTAAATAGCGCACACTAATAATTTGAAAAAGAGAAGAATCAGGTCGATCAATAATTTCTTCTCCGGGCCTAGAATCATCTTTACCAATAACGAGTGTATCATCGGATTTGATGGCCTCACCATCTAAGTTCATTTCATTTGTTTTGGAAGAACCAAAGCCATCAACTTGGACACTCTGTATATTTTGAGAATATGGATCTGTTGAATTTGTCTGAGGGTTTGTTGAACTTGCTTTAGAATCTTTGTCACTTGCAAGAGGTGAAGTTCCTAGCTTTTCCATCGCCTGCAAAGGAGTCAAGTTTTGTTTTTTCAAATCTTGCATCATCCCCGCACGCATTTTTCCTAAAAGATCTTTTCGCAATCCAAGAAAATCTATAGGCCTTTTACCCTCTTTGGAAAGCTGATCATTTAAGGCCTTTTGGGTTTTCATTAAAGCATTTTGAGCAAACGCTAATTTTCCTCCGATTGATTGTGCTTCATTTAGAGTGGCACCACTCATTGAACTCGCGCCTTGAATGCTATCAGCTAAACCTGTTGCAGAGTTTGCGGCCGACATAAATTCGGCCCCTAATGTTTTAAGATCAAAACCAGAAATCTTGCCATTTTGCGTAGGTGATTTCCACATTAAAGCGGCCAAGGAAGAACAGCCATTTGATGTTTTAGGCACGGCCCCTGCTTCACTACTTGGAGTAGAAGGATTTCCCACACAAGGATAGCGAGAAGCACTATCGATCGCAGAATTTGCGCCAAGAGGAATTTTGTCATTAATTGAATAACGTGAACCATCTGCTTTAAGATCACCACCTCTTGCGAGAAGGGAAACATCACTCACTCCAGCTGCGGACAAAATTTCATCAATTTTTTTTATTCGCTCTTCAATTTTAGTTATGATTCCTTTTGTCGCCATAGAGGAAGCAATCGCTAAAGCCGCTGTCAATCCAAAAACAATAGAACGACCTAGTGGCCCATGAATCCACTGGTCAACTAGAACTGATTGAGTAAAAACAAAGGCCGTCAGCATAGCAATAGCACCAACTCCTAAACCAAGCATTGGTAAAGCACTCGCCTCAGCACGAGAAATGAGAAGATCTAAAAACTTGTTTGTCATTTTGTGATGATCGACTGATTTTGAGGGCAAAAAATCCTTTCTGTTTTCTTTAAAGATCGAAGCAAAATAAGGGGCCCATTCTTTACTTTGAAGAGGAAAAGAAAGGCCTCCTGTAATCGGTGGAGCACAAACGATCCAACTTAATTTCTCATTAAAAATTGAAGTCGTGCAGATACCTAAGCCAGTTGGGCAAGCAAGCATTGCCGGTGCTGTACTTGTGACAATTGTTCCTTTATTGATATTAATAACGGCACTTGGAGCGGGAGCTGAATCAGCGGCCGTTAATTTTGTTAATTGCGCCGTTGCGGCCGCTAATCCTGGGGCACAAGTCGCCGATAAATAAACACTCGCGGCACCAGTCGCTTCAGCACTTACACAAGCGCTACGAAGAGAATAAAGTTGATAGTATTTATAAGCAGCAACTCCGGCGGCCAAAGTAAAAGCAGTAGAAGCCGCCATTTGTAAGGTATATTTCATTTTTGCGGCAGACTTCATTTCTTCTAATGTTTGCTTCATTTTTACAAGGGCCTCTCTCTGGTCTCCCGTCAGATTTTTACTTAACTCAATTTCTGCGCCTAATTTTTTTTGGGCCGAATTAAATTTCATAAAGGCCACGACTTCACCAGCGATAAAGGCCACGGCACCAGCGACATAAAGCATGACTTCCGTTTGCCAAAATGCTCCTTGGCACAAAATAAGTCCTCTCCCGACTAGACCGACTGCAACCATCACTAAAATTTCAGCAAATCCTCCTGCCCCAGAAAGATCCATCTCTTCAGGCTTCACTCCAAAACGTCCAGTAGAATTTGCTGTTGCGACCGCTTGAGTTACTGTCGCTGTTTGTGCAGCATAAGCATTATTCCATCCAAGAAAATTTTTTTGATCAAAATTTCCTAATTGAAGGTGGAGAAGACAAATCATCATAAGACTCGCAAGAAATGCTCTCATCATATTTTTAACCTCATTACACAACAATACCTCTATCTTTTCATTTTAAAGGACGGACTTAAAACGACTAAGAACAAAGAAAAAAACTTTATTGTTTCCTAGGTATTTCATCATGTTATGACATGATCAGGGTTTCTGGGCCTAAGATAAAAGCGGCAATTTTTATCCTCACCATGCAAATATTCATTTTGAAGGCATACTATTAACTATGATCAAATTATCTCCAATTTTTTTATTATTTTTTGCTCTATTTTTGGGCCCTCGTCTCTTAAAAGCAGATGAAGTGGTCATCATAAAGGCCGTCAGCGATTCAAAAAAATCATTTGTTCTAAGCAAAGGTTTAGATGATGGTTTTAGAGTTGGGCAACGAAGAGTTTTTACCACTGACAAAATTAGTTTGGTTGCCTTCGTTCTTGAAACTAAACACGATATGTCCCTCTGGCAAATAGAAGAACCAAACGCCATCGTCCCCTTTGAACGTGAAGAGACTGTTGTTCTTACAAGCTCAACCGAATCAATCTGGTCGGATATTGCTCGCCTCGAAAAAGATTATAAGAACTTAAACGAAAATAAATTTCCTATGCAAATTGTAGAAGACCAAGCTTATTACATTGCTCGTGGAAGTCTCAGCAAAGGATTATCTGAATCAACCTCAGAAACAAGCGGTAACCAGCAAGCATCACGAAACGGGTATCAACTTGAAGGACTCTTTTCACAATCTTTTAAAGAGCAGAAATTCGACTGGGCCTTAGGAGTTCGTTATGATCGCGATTCAATTATAGTCAATTCAGATTTTACAATTTTTAATTCACGTCTAATGCTGACAAGTGAACTGCAATATAATTTTGAATATATTGGAAAACTTGAAGGAAACTTTTACAGCATTATCGGAACAGGTTTTGGTTCTTCTAAGTCAATCATTGACAACACTTCATCAACTGGCTCGGCCATCATTCTGCCCGTTATTCGTTTTGGTTTTCGCAACCACTTTGAAGACTATTGTCTCCTTTATGAAGCCTCTCTAGAGTCTCTTAATACAAAAGAAAAATTCACAGACGGGACGCTCCAACAAAGCAATATTATAAATTCTAAAGTTTCAGTTGGAGTTCGTTTTTAAAGGTATCTTAAATATCCTGATCACTAAAAATAAGTGAGCCTACTCTTACAAAATCGGCTCCTTCGTCTATCGCAATTTTCCAATCATGACTCATACCCATTGAAAGTTTTAAATTCGAAAAATGATATTGAATTTCTATTTTTTCTTTTTGATCTTTTAACTTTTTAAAACAAATTTTCGCCTCTTTCAAGAGATCATCTGTCCGAATCTTTCCCATCGTCATGAACCCTGAAAAAACAAGCGCCGAATTTTTTTCAGCTAAAACAAGGTTAATAACTTCATGAAGTTCTTCAATACTTTCGATTCCTTCTTTTTCTTCTTCGCCTGATGTTTTAATTTCTAATAAAAAATGAATAACTCTCCCCTCGAGAAGCCCCTTTTTTTTATACAATTCTTTCAGTAATTTTAATGAATCGACAGAATGAATATAAAAAAGGTTAGGGATTTTAAAAAGAGTATTAATTTTGTTCGTTTGTAAATGCCCAATGAAATGCCAGCGAATATCTTTTATCCCGATCTTTTCAAAATAATCTGCTTTCTCTTTGAGCTCCTGAATTCGATTTTCACCGAAATCACGCTGCCCACATTCATAAGCTGCCACTAAATCGTCAATAGGTTTAAACTTACTGACGGCCACAAGAGTCGCTTGCTTCAGATCTTTTTTTATTTGCTCAAATCTTTCTTTTAGAATCTCATTTCTTTTTGGCATGAAAAGCTTTTGCACGTTTAAGATAGGACTTAAAAAGTCCGGGAAGATTTCCTTCGACCAACTTATTAATTATCATCTTTGGAACAAGGCCTTTAAACTCAACCTCGATGTCATAGGTGACTTCTAATTCATTTTCCGAAATAACTTTCATCGTCCAAGCACCATTGTTAACTTTCATCAAATCACTTTCAACAAGCTTCCAACTCACCTTTGCACTTTTGGCCTTCATCTCCTGCTTGGTTTCTAAAACATAATGAAATGTTTTAATAAGATTCAGCGAATACTCAACAACAAGTTTATTTTTTCCTTTTTCTTGAATATTAACATCGCTCACTCCATCAACGAAATCGGAATAAGATTCATAATCAGTAACAACATGATAAAACGCTTCTAAACTAATCGGAAGAATTTCTGTGCGACTTGCTTGCGCCATACCTAACCCCTCATTTTTATTTTTAAAAATTCAACTACATCAATTGGTAAAAAACTGCTCGGCAAATGTTCAATCAAGTTCAAAGCCGATTCTATCTTTTGATCATGAGGATTTTCATCCATCTCAAAAATAAATTCATCTTCGCTCATCAGTGGAGTATCAACATCACGATCAGTCACAACTCTTCCCGTTTTAATTCCTTTACCGTCATCCCACTCCACAAAGTCTTTCATAAGAAGAATTTGAAAACGAGACACATTTCCACACATGTGCATCCAAACAAAAACCTCAACAGGCCCATCAGCGCGAAGCCAATACTTTAATTGTGGTGGCAACTCCACTGAAAAATAACTTTCATGCAATGGTCGCATACTTCCAATAATATTATCAATGGAAAGAAAGTCTTTTATCTCAGCAACAAACTTTTCCGTTTGCTCAAAAGCAACACCAAGCTTACTTCCCTTCACCCATTTTACAGTACCCTCTGCCTCTAAGGTCAATCCTCTCCAATGACAAATCCCATGTATGGCCTCATTTTTTCTAAATTCATGAGTCCCATTTTTAAGTGCGATCTGCATTCCTGTGCATGAAATATCTCTCACTTCAAAGACTGTCTCACTATATTTCCCTAGGCCTTTGAAAATTAAAAAAGAAAAAGGAAAGCGTGGAAAAATTCTTTTTTCCATGTCAGGCGTACCAGTCTTAATGAGATTAAATTGTCTTTCCATCAAATATTTCCAATTTTATGAAGATAATAGCTCCTTATCAAGAATAATAGATTTCAGCGCTAGAGTAGAGACGGCAAAAAAGAACACTATTTTTACCCTTTGCCATGCATTAAGATTGTGCAAACATGAGTCTTTTGATAGGAATCTGTACAAATTGAGGTTTTTAATGAAAGAAAGTAATAACAAAATTGATCTTGGTATCGATAACCTTCCAAATCGCATCACCGTCATTCGAATCGCTCTTATTCCAGTTATTGTAATTGCTCTGATGATAAAGGGGACTTTTTTTAACTGGTTCGCTGCCGTCGTTTTTGTCATTGCAGCGTTTAGTGATTTTCTCGACGGATACGTTGCGCGGAAACAGAAAATTACGACAATCATTGGCCCTCAATTAGATCACATCGCTGATAAGTTTTTAGTTGTTTCATCTCTTATTATGCTTCTTGCGGCCGGTCGCTTAGCTGCCTACATCATCATCGTTCTCGTTCTCAGAGAAATGTATATGACTTCACTTAGACTTTTTGCCGCCCAAGAAGGTTTTTCTGTTCCTGTCGATAAATTAGGAAAATGGAAAACAGCAACGCAAATGATCGGCATACCAATGTTAATGGCCAATAGTTTTCATCTCGGCGATCTTGGCTTTCTTTTTATTCTTATTTCAATGGTCCTATCCATCTATTCGGCCAGTCGATACTCTTTAGGCTTCATCCATAAATTAAAATTGAAGCTCCACGAAGCGAAGAAAAAAGAAAGCTAAAATCATAAAGTATTTTACTTCGCCTTAAAAAGCAGAGGATAAAGACTTCGATAGTACGCTTTTGTAATTATTTTAAAGAGAACATCATCTTCGCCACCTAGTTCAGACCTATATCGGAGCATCTCATTTCGTAGCCCCTCAGAAATAATAAAAATATCACTTGCCGTTAACCCCGTAAGTTCTTCAGTACTCATATTGGCGGAGGATTTTCCCATTTTAACTTTAATATAATTTCCCCCATCCTCCTGAGCAAAAGAAGAACTAAAAATAAAACAAAGAAAATAAAAAACAATCAAGTATTTCATGTTTTGCCCCTACCGTTCTAGAAATATTTGCATCTCTCATTAAGACAATTCATTAAAGATATAATAAAATATTTTTCAATGCTCGTAAAACTTAAGAAAAATGAAAAAACATGGCCAGCTGAAATCATCTCTCAAAAAAACCTTGAGATCCTTGAGCTTGTTGGTGACAGCTTAGAAGAAATCCCGACCTCAATCACTGAGTTTCCTCTCCTTCGAATTTTATCTATCAGTTCAAAGTCCCTTAAAAAACTTCCCCCTGAGATTTTTTTACTTCCAAAACTTGAAACGCTTAAACTTAAAAATTGCTCAATTGAAAAACTACCTTCTCAAAAGCCACTGAGTCCTTTAAAAACATTTTCATTAAGTAACAACGAACTTCATGAACTTCCAGACTGGATTGGAGAACTTTCGCAATTAGAATTATTAGAACTCGGTGGGAATAAAATAAAAAAACTTCCTGAAACTTTCAAACAGCTCACCCGCTTAAAACGCCTCAATCTTGATAGAAATCTTTTTGAAACTCTTCCTCCCTGTTTAGAACAGATGAAAAACATTCTCCATCTCTCTCTCGATGAAAATCTCTTTAGTGAGGAAGAAAAAGACCGCATTCAAGCGGTCTTAGGTATATGGTTTTAGTAACTCCCTAGACTCTAATCCGCGCATTTGCTCTACGCAAACGATCTAACAAAGTATGAATCAAAGCTTGGTACCAGACGGGAAGCGTTTTGAAAAAATCTTCAAACTTTTCATGGGGAATTTCAACCAGCTCACAATCGACAAGGGCCTTCACGCTGGCCGAACGTGGGGCTTCATCTAAAAAAGACATCTCGCCCACAATTTCCCCCTCTAAGACATTTCCGATTTGAGTGAGTCCATCCCCTTTGCGCTTATAGACTCCAAGCGTCCCTTTTACTAAATAGTACATCTGAGTGCTCTTATCCCCTTCGTGAATAAGAAAATCATCTTTTTTCAGGGTCAATGGTTTTGTATGTGTATCTTGTCCAGCACTTGTCATCGAAGACTCCTTGCCAAATAATTTTTTATATATAAAAACTATAACATTCTTTTTCTGTGTTCAAAGTGCTATCCAGAAAAAAGTTAAAAAAAAATAAAAAAGTAAAAAGGTAGAATATGAATAATAAAATCCCTGTCGACATATTTGCTCCCCTAAAAGAAATCATGCCTGAGTGGTGCACTCATAAAGTTCTTTTTTTAATGAAAGGGCAATGGCTCTCTTTGGCGGCCCTAATTTTAGTCGCTTTAATTATTGAACGATTAACTCGTCTTTACATGGCCCATCTTCTTGAAAAAATGCTTCACAAAGAAGCGATCACACTTTCTAAAAATAAAAAAAAATCGATTGTTTTTCCTTTAGGTTTTGTGACTTTTTCTCTTTTATGGTTAATCACACTTCCCATCCTTGAACTGCCTCAAAATATCGAATTATTTCTTGTGAAGACTTGGGATATCGCTCTTACTTGTGCACTTGTTTGGACTTGCTACAATCTTGTTGAAGTGCTCTCCATTTATTTTGAAAAAATTGCTTCACAAACAGAAAATAAAATTGATGACATTCTTGTTCCAATGGCAAGAAAGATAGGAAAAGTTTTCGTGATCGTTTTTGGGATAATTTTTATCGGTAATAGTTTTTCGTTCAATATGAAAAGTATTATCGCGGGTCTTGGGATCGGAGGTTTGGCCTTCGCTTTAGCCGCTAAAGAAACGATCTCGAACCTCTTTGGTTCCTTCACAGTACTTATCGATCAACCATTTCAGATAGGAGACTACGTTAAAATAAATGATAAAATTGAAGGCACTGTTGAAGAGGTGGGACTACGCAGTACAAAAGTACGCACACTTCACGATTCCCTTGTCTGTGTTCCAAATGGAAGCCTCATTAACGCTAACGTTGATAATTTTGGCAAGCGCACGGCCAGACGTTTTGATACAAAACTTCAACTCAGTTACAGTACCCCCCGAGAAAAGATTGAAGTATTATGTGAAGAAATACGGGGACTTATTATGGCCAATCCTCTCGCGAGAAAAGATAATTTTCATGTCTACCTTAACAACATCGGAAGCTCTAATTTGGAAGTTTTAGTGATCGTCTTTTGGGAAGTTATCGACTACCAAAGTGAGCTCAGTGAAAGACATCGTTTCATAGGTCAAATACTTAATGTTACCGAGCGCTTAGGTCTCTCGCTCGCTTTCCCAACTCAAACCATGCATGTATTAGAAAGGCAGCACTAGACATTCTGCATTATTTTTGCTTAAATATAGTCTATGATTATAAAAAAGCTTATAGTTGCTAGCTTCCTTTTCACCCAACTGGTTTCACCTTTAGGGGCCGCTCCCAATCCCACAACATTTAATTTAGCGAAAGAAAAAATCAGCGATCTCATCTCAAATGCCAATATTATCCCATCATCAATCGAACTTGATGATGTAAAATATAATATTGAATACACAATAGACGAGGAACTCTCTAATCACATCGTAAAAATGCTTAAGCGTTTAAAACCAAACTACAGCGCTGTTGTTGTTGTTGATAACGACACAGGAAATATTCTTACGGCCCTTGGCTATGAGAAAAAAAACAACCTCATCAATTACAAACTCCCTTTTTCAAGTTCACATCCAGCGGCGAGTCTCGCCAAAGTCGTCACCTCAGCAGTTCTCCTCGAGCATAACGATATCGATCTTGAAACACCGATGGCCTTTCAGGGACGCTCAACAACACTGAGACCAAAGCAGCTTACTGATTATGTGACAGTGAAAAAAACAAAAAAAGGCCGAAAAAAAATTGTTCGCCATAATAAATATCAAAATTTTCTCCAAGCTTTTGCTTCCTCAAATAATCCCATTTTTGCCAAGGCCGCGATAAAAAATCTCTCAGGCGAACTTTTAAAAGATATGGCCGATCGTATGGGCTTTAATCAAAACATTATGGAAGATCTTACGATGCCTGTTTCAGAGTTTCGCGTGGCCCGTTCTCCTATGATCATTGCTCAATACGCTTCCGGTTATAATAATCTTAATACCATTTCTCCTATACATGCGGCCATCATTCCCACCATTATTGTGAACAATGGCTACCTTAAAAATCCACGCATCATCAAACGCATTTTTTCAACTGATGAAGATGAACTTGATTTACCTGAAGGAAATGAAACTCAAGTTTTACAAAACGATGTGGCCTTAGATCTAAAGCAAATGATGGAGGCCACGATTACTATCGGAACTGGCAAACGCGGTTTCAGCACAATGAATCCGGCCCTCTTTGAGCAACTTGAAATTGGTGGCAAGTCTGGAACTTTTTCTGGCGGATTTCCTTACGGGAAACGTGAATGGTTTATTGCTTTCGCGAAACCCAAAGACTCTTCACAAGGAAATGGGATTTCAATTGCGGTCATGAATATTAATTCAAAAAAGAAAGTACGTTCCTCTCGCATGGTCAGAGAAATTGTTGAATACTACTTCCAAGATCTTCATGAAGGTGAAACTCAAGAGTCAAAAGAAGAAATTGATGATGGCAGTGATGACGAAATTGATGTCTAAATGCGAAAGGATGCAAGAGAGAATTAGTAATGCAGCTTACAGAAAAAATTAAAAATGAAATTATCAAACGATTACTCAATCTTTCTCCCAAAAAGATCATCCTTTTTGGTTCACAGGCTACACTTAATACTCATAACGACAGCGACATTGATATTTTAGTTATTGTTGAATTCTCAGATGAATCAAGAGTAAAAAGAACGCGCAAAGCATTTACACTTTTGCGTGGTTTAGAAACACCTATTGATATTCTTGTTTATACAGAAGAAGAAATAAATTACTGGAAAGAAACTCCTTTATCTTTTGTCAGTTCTGCTCTCTCAGAGGGAAAAGTTATTTATGAACAGGCAGCTTGATCTTTATCTTGAATGGCAAAAAAAAGCTGACGATGATCTTGCTGTCGCGGAACAATTATTTACGGCCTCAATGAACACGTTAACTTTTTGTGATGCGATTTGTTTTCATGCTCAACAAGCTATTGAAAAAATCCTAAAGGCCTATCTTGTAAAAAATAATTCTTCATTTATAAAAACTCATTCTCTTACCTATCTCATTGATCTCTGTATAAAAATTAATCCAGAATTTGATCAACTTCAAAATGAAGTTGAAATGCTTTCACCTTATGCAGTAGAAACTCGCTATCCAGACAGCAGAATAATACTCACCACTCAAGACGTAAGTGAAGCTATTGAGGCCACAAGAAAAACGATGATATTAGTAAAGACGCATCTAAGATAGAACTGAGTTAAAACAAACAAATAACATCCTAAATTTCCGTTCGCAGGCAGTAAAAATGGAAGTATTTTAAGTCTTAAAAACCAAAGAGATCCCTCTCCACCTTTTATCAATAGCTTAAAGACAGGACACTTCAAAATAGGAAAAAAATTCAGAGTGTCACACTAAAAAGACAGTTTGTAACAAATTGATTTCATCCAACGCGCTTTTCCGTTATTACTGGCGCATGGAAACAACGACAACTACACATTTAACAATTTTTAACTTCAATGATCCTCGTGATTTTCTTGCGGAGATTTTTTTGGAGAAGAAAAAAAAGAACCCTTCTTTTTCGATCAGGGCCTGGGCCAAGCAAATGAATCTTGAGCATCACGCCCTTCTCGCGGCCATTTTATCAAAGAAGAGAAGCTTAAGGCCAAGCCTTGCTAAGAGTATAAAGGCCCATTTAGCGCTTTCCCCTGAGGCCCAGCAATACTTTGATCATCTCGTGGCCTTCACAAATGCCGAAGACTCTGAAGAAAAAGAATTCTACGCTCATAAGATGTCACTCTTGGCCCCGCGCTCATCTGTCATTTTAAATTTTGAAATTCTTCGTCTTATTTCTGAATGGGAACATACGGCCCTTTTAGAATTAATAGAAACAGCAGATTTTAACTCAGACATTTCGTGGATCGCTCAAAGGCTTGGGACTACTCTTCCTAAAGCAGAGCAAGCTTTTGCGCGCCTTCTTCACTTAGGGCTTATCGAACTTATTGACGGTGAATATAAAAAAACAAATTTTAATTTAAAAACACCTGATGATATTCCGAATAAATATATCCAAGAATTTCATGAGGCCATGATTGAAAAGGCCAAGCAGGCCATCACAAAACAAAGTGTCCACGAAAGAGAAATCCGTGGACTCACTTTGGCCATTTCGAAAAATAAACTTTCGGAGGCCAAAAAGCTCATGAGAACTTTTATGAGCGATTTTTCTAAGCTTATGTCAACGCCTGAAAATGAAGTGAAAGATGAGGTTTTTCAGCTGAACCTTCAACTCTTTCAACTCACGACAGATAATAGTGATCAAAAAAAAGTACAACATTAAGGAGATAAAATGAAAACGTACAAAAAAACACTTTTAGTTTCAGCATTACTAATGAATTCAACAATCCTACTCGCGGCCCAAGGAGGCGTCGAATGGGGGAATGCAGAAGATGGTTTTACACCCGAGCTTAAGAAAATGGAACTTCCATTTAAAGAACCTATCGTCGTCACGCCACGGTATTGTCATCTCGAATTTCATGATGGGTTAAATGTCGCCGATCGTTTTAAGATAGATGAAAATAAGAACGTTTGCGTCTATGGAAATTTTTCAAAAAAGACAGTATTTGGCACAAAAAAAACACCACAGTGGAATTGTAATTATAGGGGGAACATAGAGTATGCAGTAGAAGGAGCAAAGACAGAACTTGGAATGGTCACAGTCTGCAACGAGAAAAATCCTATTGCCTACAACTCACTTTCAAGCTTTGAAAAAGCATTTTCATTTGATTCTTTTTCTGATGAGGAACGTAAATGCTTACCAGATTTTAGTATTCAAAAAGATCGCCTTGCTTCACTCACGCTAAGAAGGGGGGATAAAAAAGTAACTCTTGAAGTTTTTGATGAGCAAAGGAATTGGGACTTAGGATATAGCTTATTAGGCTCGCCTCCAGCAAAGTTTAGCGTAAATTTCAGCAGCGAGTTTGGTCTTTCTGCTTACGAGATGAGTGAATCGCTCGAAGAAAAATATAATCAAGGATTCCTATCTATTTTTAGTTACGAGTATTCTTGTAACCTTAAATATCAAACAGAGCACAAAGAATCAGCAGAATTTCTATTCAAAAACAACATAAAACTTTCATCTAATGATAAAAAAATTGAAAACGAAGTGAAGGATTATTTTAATAACTCTCCAGCAAAAACGCTTCTCAATATAAAATCTTATGCACAAGTTTTAAATGACAGATTACTCAATGAAGATCTCGCAAAAAAACTTAAGCTCAGCTATGAAGATCTCAATTCAAAACTTGGACTCATAAAAAACGACGAAAAGTTAAGCTATTTCCAGTATTCAGTTCTTAGTGGAAATTATTTTTACGTGACTGAAGCTATAGAGTAGAATTACCCCTAACTGTTATAATTAGTCAAAGGTAAAACCCTCGCAGATCCGTACGTGCGAATTTCCCGCATACGGCTCTTCAAAATTTGTTTCAGTTTTTCCAT
>Ga0247844_1003254_pt1 | contig 24273 bp, 18 predicted proteins | sample LaCtaG_FD_192421 | JGI IMG/M metagenome (GOLD analysis project Ga0247844, IMG submission 192421) | Freshwater microbial communities from meromictic Lake La Cruz, Castile-La Mancha, Spain - LaCruzMarch201714.5m_1 | ecosystem: Environmental > Aquatic > Freshwater > Lake | place: Spain: Castile-La... | reverse complement strand
TAAATGAAAAAACAGACCTACAAAATGCTGCTAAAGTTAGAGCCACCAATGGGCTGATGGTTCATATCTTTGGAGCATTAGTCACAGCCCTATTTCACTATATTTTCTAACCCAAGATTCGCATTTATTCTAATCGTTCTTCTACTTATACGTCAGCCACGCAGTAGCTTCGCAGTCTTTGTCGGCTGCAAAACGAATCCAACGGGCTTGGAAAGTATCGGGAAAGGTGAACGTAAATGTTTCGCCTGGCTTCACTGTCACTTCTTTATAAGTCATCCACGGACCGTGACCAATTGGCTCTGCCTGAATGGTAAATGTAATCGCCTGTTTCGCGTTGTGAGAAAGTTGAAGGCTTTTTTTGTCATAAAAACCAATCAAATACGAGTCTGAGGGAGTACCGGCTTTCACTTGGCTGTTTTTCCACGGGCCGCCTTGGCCCGTAGGTTTGCCCAATTTCCAAAGGTCGTCAATCGTTCCTGCCCAGACTTTAGCTTTACCATCGCTGGAAGCAATGATGTGTTCGTTGGCGACTGATTGATTGTCAAGACCTGTCATTACCAATAAGCCACGGTAAGAGGCATAGTCATGCACGCTAAGTGAGTGGGAGGCAACGGGTCTGATTTTGGCAAACCCGTCGGCATTTTCGGCGGGCAATTCGTAGAACGTTCCGTGGGCGTTCAACAGATCTCGTTCGGTGGCTACTTCTCGACAAACTCGGAGGGAGGCACTATTGGTTTTGTCGGTAAATGCGTCATTGCCTTTGGGTAATCTCCATCTTCTGCCATTGTCATCAACGATCAGTACGGAGGCTTCATCGATCGAAAGTACCTCTTTAGGGATGGCAAATTTCTCGCGGATGAATTGGGCGGTTTTGGGATCTGTTTTTTGAACCAAATGCATGGCACTGTCGAGTTCATAGTAGCCGTTTTCGGTAAATTTTTCGTTGGCGAATTGTCCTGCCAATATTCCCAACGTGCGACGATTGTTTCCCAGACCATATAAAAGCCCGCCTGAGTAGTTAGAGGCATTGATGTTGGTCAAACCGCTGAAAATTTTGTCGGGGGCAGTGCGGAAACGAGACGCATCGCTGTAATTGAAGCTGAGGGTAGCGGTGGTAGCCTGGTTGCTCTTGACCCGAATCCATTCACCCGTTTCAGTGGCCGTAAATGTTACAGAAACCGACTGACTGGCACCTGCTTCCACTGAGCGCAACGGTTTCCAATTGCCTTTTCCATCGGTGTCTGTTTCAAAACTGAACGTAACAGATTGACTTCCATCGTTTTGGATCCACGCCATGCGGTTTTTCCAACCCGCAAAAAGGAAGGGCTCAGAAACGGCGTTGGCTTCGATTTTTTCACCTAACCAAACGGAGCCTTCGGCGGTATTGGGTCCCAACTCGTCAGGTGTATTGATGGACGTAAACCAAAGGTTGGAGTTGGATTGGCCCGGGCCTTCGATATTTCCCTTGGTTTTACGTTTGTTCAAAAACTCTTTTTGTGCCGAATCGTCGCAACCGAATACCAACCCATTTTGCCAACGGGTATAGTCGCCGATGACTTTCAAATAAGCCGAGCGCGGACGAATACCAGCGGTGTTTTTGGATGTAAAGGTTTTGGGAAAACGCCAAAACATTCCGTGCATGGTCATCAAATAATCGGGCTGACTGTCAGTACCAATATCGCGGATACGCGGCCATTCGGTGTTCCAACCGTGGGCTCCGTCGTAACTGTGGCTGGCTTTGGGCAATCTAAAAAAAGACCATTTACCGCCGTCACGAACGCCCAATAAAACCGATTTATGGTCCCAACCCGTCGCCCAAATCGGGTCGGTTTCGGGGTTTTTGTTGCCGTAAATTCCGCCCGGTCCCGTTACTTCCACAAACTGATTACGACGAACTACCTTCCAGTCTTTGCCGTTCCATTCGGCCAAAACACCTGATTGAATGTCGAATTGTTTCAGTGCTTGCGGGCCTGATTCGCCGTTGTTGGAATACACCATTACGCCCTGTCCAGAATAAACACCCTTGCCGTGTGCCCCGGGAAGCAATAGCCCATTGTGGTTGTTGGAAGTATCTTCTCCTTTCTTTTCTTTGACGTTGCCGTCTTGGTACAGCAATTTGGTTTTCAAAGTAGTTACGTCCATTTCGTAAAAACCTTCTTCCATAGTAGCAATCAGGATTTTACTTTGTGGGTCGGTCAGTCCACGCGCCAATCCTGTATAGCGGCCTGGTGCTTGCGTATAAGGAATAGTTCGCACGCCCCCCTGTGCATTGATGGCATACGGCCCGATAAACAGTTGATTGCTTTCTTGATGAATCATTCGGTTGGCAGGAGTTCCGCCTATGCTTTCGGGCCGAATGGTTCGCTGCAAACTGGGGGTGATTTCGTACAACTTATCTGAAGAACCAAAGGGTAAATGTGGCCCATAAGTGATTACCCACAAACGGTCGGCCCAAGGCACCACCGCCCCTGTACCACATTCGCCTTCGTTGTTGTAATAAGCCAAATGAGGATAAATACCGCTGAATTGGGGATAGGTGGACTTGGGCTGCGCTTGGGAAGTACAGTAAAACACGAAACTTGCTGCAGCTCCTGCTAATAGAGAATTGAAGTTGGATTTTAACATATTAATTGAGTTGAATATCAGTTTAAACTCTTTCACTACCTGGGTTCCGCATTAGACTATGCAGTTCACCCAAGTAATCGGTATAGACGCCCCTGGGGTTAGTGGATTTTTTAATGCAAATAGATGCCGCTTTCCCAACAATTTCACCCATCATTCCGCAAGTTCTCATCACTCTGACTGGCCCAAGTCCTGTTTTTGATACACTAATACACCTACCTGCCATGAAAAGGTTTTTAATATTTCGACTATAAAGTGTACGATAAGGAGCCCAATACACACCACCATATTGATACTCAGCTCCACGTGTGTAATCCGAGACAAATTCATTGTCCTCAAAACCATTTTGAAATTCCTTTTTAGGTGTATGTAGATCCACATGCCACGAACAAGGAAATGCAGTGTCTTCAAATTTTCGCTGAGTTTTAAAATCCTCCGCATCTAATATCACATCACCCATTAGCCTACGAGATTCTCTCTTTCCTGCAATAAACGCTGACCAGCCCAACTTGTGCTTGGCATACATTTTATCTACATTTTTGAGTATATCCCAGGCCCCATACATCGCTCTAAAATTATGGTCACGTATCAGTTCAATTTGGTTTACTTGGTCTTTATTAAATCCACTTTCCCAATACCACATATTGGCAAAAGATTGAAGACCTTCTTTTCCAAACGTTTTCACACCTTTTCGACCTGGAAATGGCTTGTCAGATAAATCCAAGGCCCACGGGCAACGGGGAAACGGCTGGTCAAAATCACCAACTTCACATTTCAGAGCCAAAGCACTCTTGTCTTTGCACTCACAGGCCAACACATCTTCCTTATTAGTGGTATCCAGCACATTAAAAAGGTTAGAGCTTCCCATCAAATTTTCAGCTTTATACTCAAAATCAGCACCTGCTTTAAAACCTATGGTGGCATCTCCTGTGCAATCGGCAAACAATTTTCCTTTTAACTCAAATTGTCGAGAATCACGCGTACTTTGAATTATCAAAGAGGTGATAATATCGCCTTCTGTTTGTACTTTGACAACCCTATGATTCAGCAAAAGGGTAATATTCGGCTCAGATTTGACAACTTCTAATTTTCGAGCATCATCGTAATATTTTGCTGCAACACCATTCAGAACTTCATTTGGAGCCTTCACTATGGGAGGTAGAATTTCATTTACAATATCGCCAACGTGAGGAAACAAATCCTTGTTTGTATGACCTTCTGGCCATACTCGCACTTCCGAACTGCCATTTCCTCCCAATACAGGTCTATCTTGCACAAGCGCTACTTTGATGCCATTTCGGGCAGCAGAAATGGCAGCACAAGTACCCGCTAAACCTCCACCCGAAACAATGAGGTCAAATTCACCGCCATTCTCAGGTTTTTCGGGCAGCCCAAGTAGTTTACGACGAAATTTAGTTAGTGCTTCTACGTCGTTGCTGGGTTTAAAATTTGTGTCTTTACAAAATAAAATAGCTTCACAACGACCCTCAAAGCCCGTTAAATCATGTAAGGCTAAGGAGGTTTTCTTCCCTACTTTCACAACTCCTCCGTCATGCCAATGCCAAGTAGCGCTTTTAGTTCCAAAGGTTTCTGGGATTGCTTTTCCGTTTAACAACAATTGAAATTTGCCTGGAGCACCTGGCGCATTCCACGGAGCTACCCAATCCTTTGTACGAACCCACACACGGTATGAACCCGCTGTAGGAAATTCAATTTCAGTAGTGGCATCTTGAACGGGGATTCCTAAACCATGTGCCAATAGATAAGGAGAGCCCATTTGCTCCATAGATTGCTGGTCTAATTCCCATCCTCCATGATTGGCAAATTGTTCGGCTTCTACAAATACAAATTCTTGTGCAGTCTTTTTTGGATTACCCTGACCAAACAAAGGTAATTTCCCAGCCAATAAAGCAAGGCTCGTATTCCCGAGGATTCCAATAAATTGTTTCCGTTTCATATCGCTAAAAAGTTGATTATTCTGAACTGGTATTACTAAAAGACCTAATACCCTTCATTCTGCTTCATATTTGGATTAATCTGTATTTCTGCGGTTGGGATAGGCCATAGATATTGACGATTGTTCCAAGCGGTTGGTACTAAGTTTCTGATAAGTCCAGTTTTTTCCATATCACTAAAATTAGGAATTCCGTCTTCGTCAATTGTGGGCGTACCCGCAAAAAACCACAGGTTTTTGTCCACTATTTTGGCTTTCAAATCCACGGGGTCGAGCATTCCATAGATAGGCCTTGTGAGTACTTTTTCGGCCAAACGCCACCGCACAATGTCCATGTATCTCAATCCTTCTGAGGCCAGCTCCATCCGTCGTTCCATTCGGAGTTGTTTACGAAGCTCCGCCTGATTAGTGCCCGTGATGGCAGGGTAGGTTGTAGCAGTTAAAGCTACTTTATAAGCTCTCGCTCTTACCGAATTTATGGCATCTAAAACCGACTTATCAATTTCGTTTAACTCAATTTTGGCTTCGGCATACATCAAAAGAACATCAGCATATCTGATAATAACTTGCTCTGGTTCAATCAATCGGCCATTGAGCAACCACGAGTCGTCAATTCCTTTTTTCCAAACCAAGCCATTGAATGAGGCAAATTGAGCGTTGGCTCGGTTATCGTTGTTGGTTACCCTGGTATTGTTACTGATGCGTGTTACTTGCAGTGCAGTAGGGTTGGGATCATAGATAAAGCCTAAATGAGGTTGTCCAAACTCAACAATCGAAGCCGTACATCTGGGGTCTCTGTTTTTGAATGGATTGCGGGGGTCATAAAGGGGTGATTTGTCAATGGTTTTTCCGTCGGTACAGAGGTAAGCACAAAACAAATCCCAAGTAGGATTGGCTGCGGCAAAACCGCCCGAGTTTCTGGTTATTTTATCCGAAGTTGGCCCAAGTGTTACTTTCAATTCCAACGAACGAGGAATAGAAAAAATCACTTCTCTCGAATTTTTGGTACTTTGCAAAAATAGGTTGGCATAATCAGCATGGAGCACATATTGGTTCAAGTCTATACAAGCTTTCGCCGCCTCGGCTGCTACTTTAAAATCTTTTTCGTACAAGGCGTGACGGGCTTTTAAAGCCATTGCAACTCCTTTGGTTACCCTTTTTACTGCCGAAACTGCATAAGAAGTAGGCAAGGCTTTGATGGCAAAATCAAAGTCTTCGTAAATTTTCGCCGTTACTGCTTTTTTGTCAGTTCTTCCTTTGGTGTAGGCATCTTCAATACTGATTACATCGTCGCTATAAACCACATCGCCAAATTTATTGACCAATTTGGAATATTGTGCTGCCCGATGAAAACGAGCTTCTGCCAAATAAACATCCAACTTGGCCTGCGATACTTTACTTTTGGTTTCGGCACTATTCAGAGCGGCAATAGAGCGATTGGCTCTGGCAATTGCTTTGTACGAATTGCGCCACAGAGTCGTAGAAAAGCCTGATTGGCTGGTTACTGTTCCTGCTTTAATTTCCGAAAGTGCTTGGCGATAAAACCCGTCGTCCGATAGGAAATTATTGTTAGTACCGTCTTCGTCCCACTGCCACCAATCAATGCGGTAAAGGTCATTGAGTGCCAATTGAATTTCGGTTTCATTAGAGTACCATTTTTCGGCAGATGGCTCAGCCAAAGGGTATAAATCAAGGGAGTTTTGGCAGGAAGCTAATAAAATTAACCCAAGTACTGCACTATATATTTTTGCTCTCATTGCATTTAGATTTAAAGATTTAAAAACTAATATTAAAACCACCCATAATGGTTGATACCGTTCCAATGCCTTCTGGATCCCAACCTTTTAGGTATTTGTTTAAACTCAAAATGTCGGTGGCATTCATATAAAACCGAATGTTATTTGACATAATTTTTTTGGAGATTTTGGCAGGAACAGTGTAGCCCAAAGTGACGTTTTTCAATCGAAAATACCCCCCGTTGAATAACCAAAAATCAGACAAAGTTCTATTCAACCCTTTATTGGTTTCGGTGAATCTTGGATACTTGGCCGCCAAGTTTTGCGCTGCAGTATTGTTGACGCTCCAAGAATTGCCGCCATCAAGATAGACAGGAAACACGCCCCAGTTTTCGGCATTATAGTCGGTAAAAGAAAGATTAGAGACCGCCTGACAACCAATGCCTTGAAAGGTGATGCCCAAGTCAAATCCTCGGTAATCAAGCTTAATATTGCCGCCATACATCCATTGTGGTTGCGAACCACCCAACAACACTCTATCGTATTCGGGCGATATTTTGCCATCAGGAACGCCGTTGGGGCCACTGATGTCGGTATATTTCAAATCTCCCACTTTTACGTTGGTACTCAACTTTGGAGAATTATTGACATCTTCTTGGGTTTGGTAGATGCCTTCTGAACGATATCCGTACCATTCGTCAAATTCACTTCCTAATTTCCTGATTCTATCACCCACAAATTCGGTTCCACCCAAATCTCCCATCGTTGATTTGAATTGTGAAAGATTGGCCGATACAGAATACCTTAATTTACCGATGTTATCCGTCCAGCCGAGGTCTAAATCCAGTCCTTTGGTAGTCATCACTCCCGTATTCTGGTTTGGATTCTCAAATCCTACAAAAATGGGAATTTGTAAAGCCAAGAGCATATCATTGGTTTCTTTATAGTAGCCATCTACCGTTAGTCGCAAGCGATTCTTTAAGAAATAAGCATCAAATCCAACATCTGTCGAGACGGTTTTTTCCCAAGAAATATCTTTGATGGCGTATTGAACTTGGGCGGCAGTTTGTTGAGCTGTAACCAAGTTGTTTTGAAAGAATAAGGCATTACTAAAACTCATAATACCAACAGATGGGTAATTGCCGATTCGTTCATTACCCAAAGACCCCCAGGAAGCACGCAGTTTAAGAAACGAAACCAAGGCTTGATTTTTCATAAAGGGTTCTTCGCTCACTACCCAACCTGCTGATATAGAAGGAAATACTCCCCAACGATAATCAGCATTGAAACGTGAAGAACCATCACGGCGAACATTGGCTTGGAGCAAATATTTGTCTTTGTAGCTATACGTGATACGTCCAAAATAAGAACGATAGGCCGTTTCAAAGGCAGTTCCGAAGTTATCTCTAAATGCCGCAGGCCCTTGGTTAAGGTAAGGATAGGTATCAAAAAGGTACTGGTCACGGGATGCACCCATAGACTCTGACTTGGCATAAAAATTTTCGTAGCCAACCAAGAAAGTAAAATCGTGGTTGCCAATGGTTTTGATGTAATTACCTAAAAGTTGTGTAGTTAAGTTAATACTCGTAGAACGATTTTCGTCCAAGCGAGTCGTAAGCCCACCACTTATCAACGTGGCCACAAACTGATTGGGGTCGTTGGAGGCAAAAGCATCTACTTTTTGATTAAATCTTTTTTGGTAATTAAAATCAAAGATAGGAGCAAGAATAGCCGATAATTTTAGGCCCTCAATAGGTTTGATGTCTAACCCAATTCTACCCCCTATTTGATTGAAATTATTTTTGTCTGTACCCCCGTATTTCACTTTGGCATAAACGTTTTCTCCCGCTTTCCCATCTGCGATTCTCCCGTCAGCCCAAAGTGCAGGATAAATCGGTGATGAAATTCGTACCCTTCCAAGCGGGTCGTTAGCGGTAGGGTCGGTTGTATTGGTTCTTTTAAAGTTAAAATCAACCGTTCCACCAATGTATTTATTGATAGTAAAATCATTGTTTGAACGCACAAAAATCCGCCCATAGTCTTTGTTGTCGTAAAAACCCCCAATTTTTTCGTACCGTACTGAAGCGTTTGATTTTACGAATTTGGAGCCGCCAATAATGCTCACGCTGTGAGCTTCACGTGGGGCTCTTTGTTTAAGGGTCAAAGCCATCCAGTCGGTATCTGGGTATTTGTCGGGGTCGGTTAGGTGTTTTTGGTTGTAATCGGTTACTAAATCTTGGCTGAATGTCGGAAATTTGTTCGCACCATTACCAGCATCATTCCAGCGAAGTTCATTTACAAGTTCCATGTATCTTAGCGAACGCATATAATCGGGCAACTGCGTGGGGGTATCGAAGCCATTTTCGTAGCTGTATTGAATAGATGCCTGATCGTTTTTTGCTCTTTTGGTTGTAATCAAAATAACCCCAGAAGCAGCCCGCGAACCATAAATTGAAGCCGAAGCTGCGTCTTTTAAAACCGTAAGTGATTCAATATCATTTGGGTTTACTTGGTTGACATCGGCCACAGGTACGCCGTCAACAATAACTAAGGGATTGGAATTTCCAATCGTAGTAATTCCTCGAATCCTGATGGTAGCACCGCCCATTGAGCCATTGGCCCCATTACGAGTAACCAAAACCCCCGACATTGCCCCTTGTAAAGCTTGTGATACTTGTGTTTCTTTTCTCTCCTTAAACATTTCACCATTGATAGTTGAGATAGCCCCTGTCAGGTCTTTTTTTCTCTGAACACCGTAGCCTACTACTACTACTTCCTCCAACGCTTTGGTGTCGAGTTTTAAGGAAACATTCAGGGTGGTTTGGGTACCGATTTTGATTTCCTGAGAAAGATAACCGACAAACGAAAATACTAGAACGGCGTCACCATTAGGAACATCAAGTTTATATTTTCCACCAGCATCAGTTGTGGTACCGCGTTGCGTACCTTTCACCAAAATACTCACGCCCGGTAAGCCTGCTCCGTTGTCGTCAATGACGGTGCCTGTGACGGTTTGGTCCACTAATTTAGCCATGTGTTCGGTAGCTGGCGTTTCTTCCAATAGAGCCGCTTTATCGGCCTTAGCGGGTAGAGCCTGTGGGGTCAATACAATTTGCCGTCCTATCACTTCGTATTTGAGTTGTAGCGGTTTGGTGAGTTTTTCTAAAACTTCGTTGAGTGGCTCTTGCTCGGCAAAGAGCGTAATTTTCTGCTTGGTGGGCACTTCTTTGGGGCGGAAGGCAAAGCGTACATTGGCCTGCTTTTCAATACTTTTCAGCACATTAGACAGGCTTTGGTTTTCTACCCGCACGCTGATTTGTTGGTTGAGCAAAGCTTGGGCGTTGGCATCAAAAGCCAACGAAATACTTGTGAACGTCATCGCCAGCAATATTTGTAAAAGCGACAGTTTCATGAGGTGAACAGATGTTTGGAGAAATAGATTTTCTTTCATTAGATTTGAAAGTTTTTGTGAATAATTAGGAACAAAAGCGCCCCTCAACTCTTAGAATAGACTTGCTTAAACCGCAAAAATTGAGGGATAATCGGCCCCAGTAATGCTCGTAACATTGCTGGGGTTTTTGGGGAGTTTAATCAGAAATTTTTCTTCATAGGCAAACGGGGTTTAGATGCCCGTGCGGGCGGCTCCCTCCTTCATCGGCAAGACAAAAGAGAGTATTAAGTTTTTTAACAACCATTACTGCTGATAATTATTTGAGTCTCAATGATTTCGTATTTGGCACCAAGTACTTTACAAATTACCTCCAATTTTTGAAAAAGGTCTTCGTCGTCGAGGCTGATGGTAATGGTGCAGTTTTGGAAAGTGGCCTCATCATAAATCACTTTTACCCCGTAGGCTTTTTCCAATGACTCAAAAACCGCTACTGCTGAGGCATCTTCATACACAAACTTTTGTACCTCTTGTTTGGGCAACACAATGGTTGGCTTTTCTACAAGTGTTTTGTTGAGGGCTGCGTTTTCGCGCTGAAAAACCGCTTTTTGATTTGGCAATAGCACCATTGCCGCCTTTTGGGAGGCGTCGGCTTTTTGGGCGTAAACCGACACTACGCCCGTTTTTACGTCCACGGTCACGGTGGCAGCATCGGCTTGGGCTTTTATTCTAAAACTCGTCCCTAATACCTTCGTAACCAAGCCATTGGCATACACGATAAAAGGTTTTTTAGGATTTTTGGCTACTTCAAAAAATGCTTCTCCTGTCAACTGAACTTCGCGGACTGTACCGCTAAAATCTTTTTGGTAGCGCAGTTTTCCATTTTTTTCGAGCCAGACTTGACTGCCGTCGGCCAACTGAAGATGCATTTGCTGACGGGCATCGTTCACGGCTTCTACCCATTCGGTGGCAAGGTGGGTGTTTTCTGCCACAGGATTCAGCTCTTCGAAATAGATTGTTGCAGCCCAACCCACCACCAACAGCAGTGTCACCGAAGCAGCTATTTTCCACGTTTGTAGTGGATACCACCAGCCTTTTTTGGGGGCATTGATCGTGGTTTCAATTTTATCCCACAATTTTTCGGCACGTTGGGTTTGCGCAGGATCTTGCTGGATTTGTTGTAGCCCTGCCACCAGTATCCGTGCCTCCTGCACTTGGTAGTAGCGTTCGGGATAGTCTTTCAAAAAAGCTTGCCAAAAAGTATCAGTGTCGGGCGTGGGGGCACATACCCACGCTTTGAAGGCATCATCAGCTGCCAGGTCTTCGGCATTGAATTGATAGTAATTCATTTTAATTTATATTAAAAAAGTGGGGATGTAGCAACACCAAAACACAGATAAGATACGCACTGCCTCACGGAGCGTTTTGAGGGCAGCATAAATAAACCGACAGGCCGATTGGTAGTTTACGCCCATGATTTGAGCTACTTCCTCATTGCTAAAATGCTGATAAAAGCGCAGGTTGATGGCTTCTTGTTGGCGTGGAGTAAGTAGCTCAAAACTTTTACGTAACTGACTAAATACCTGCTGTTCGCCTTCTTGTTCAATGAGTTGGTGTTCAATCTGGAAGTCGTCGGTGGGGTGCAGAAGTCCCGAGAAGTCGGAGGATTCAAAACGGTCCTCACGGACACGGGCGTGGTTAATTTTGTTGCGTAACGACTTGAACAAGTAAAACTTCACTGAGTCTGTATCGCTCAGGTTGGCGCGACTCTGCCAAAGTTCGATGAACAAATCATGTACGCAGTCTTCGATGAGCAGATCGTCGTGTGTTGCACGTCGCCCATAGGTGAGTAAATCCTTAGCATATAGACCGTACAACTGCCTAAATGCCTCCTTGTCGCCTTTACGAAAGGCGTTCCAAAGCACCAAATGAGCAGTATTGTTTAGCATCAGGATTCAAAAGCAGCGGAAAATAGCTTGAAATGTCGTAAAATAATGACGTTAAAAAGAAGCTGCTCTCTATCTAATGAAAGAATCTATCTGTTTTAATCCTATTTTTTCTAAAAATATTTTTGTTGTTCTTAAATTTCTCATCATGTAACAATACTCGATGTATTTTGCCGTTTGAAACAACGGCAATCCCGACGTAGTGAGAACATGCCCTCCGCGGGCGGGTTTGAATGAGCCTGAAGAACGCACTTTATTGAGGATGGAGCCAGGTAAGCTATAATTCGGCCACGCAGGCACGGGATATTGCGCGGTTAGATGAAAAATATGCAGTCACCAAAGCATGCCCCGTAGATATGTTTCCTCATACGCATCACGTGTAGAACGTGGTGATTTTGGAGAAGCGGTAGCCCTTTTTTTGGTGTAACAAAGCAAATCCCCGAATGAAACACTCGGGGATAAAAACTTAAACCCATTTTGAAAAAGTATAAGAATTTATAGCCCTTTCAAGTACCCTAAACTCAGCGGTACTTGCTCAGCCGCTTTGGGGTTTTCGTCTTCAATATAAAAATACTTGATTTTGGTTTTTTTAGCCGCTTTCAAAATTTGAGGCAAATTGAGCTGACCAGTACCGAGCGTAATGTCGTTTTCAGGAGGAGTCTTACCCGTTAGGTCGTGGGCTACGCCTTTTTTGAGGTCTTTTACGTGCATTAACCTGAATCGGTCAGGATACTTTTTAAGCAGTTTGGCGGGGTCTTGGCCTGGGTGAAAAACCCACAAAATATCAATTTCAAAGGAAACGTAGTCGGGGTTGGTATTTTGAACGATGTAGTCAAAATACGTACCATTTCCCAAAGTGGCAAATTCAAAGCCGTGGTTGTGATAGCAAAACGTAAGGCCGCTTTCTTTCAGTTTTTGCCCAAATTTATTGAAATCATCCACCGTTTTTTTGGCCATTTCAGCATCGAATGGCGGCGTATGAGGAATCCAAGCCACCCGCACAAACTCAGCCCCCAGCGTTTTGGCTTCTTGAATCACAGCTTCTGGTTTGGTGAGCAGGGCATCGTAACTGACTCCGTAACTGGTACAAATCATGCCACGGGCGTCTAAAAGCGAGCGCAATTCGACCGCTGTTTTGCCAAACAAATTAGAAAACTCCATATTGGTAAAGCCCATTGCTTTGATGTTATCTAAGGTACGAGGCATGTCTTTGGGTCGTACTGCGGTCAGTCGTACAGTTTTGGGTGTAGGCAATGCTGAAAAAGCAAAGAAGAAGTGTGGAAAATTTCATGATGAAAGGACAAATAAAAAAACAACTTTGACTAACTATAAAAGTGTGTCAAGGTTGTTTTGTACTACTTGAAAAAAGCATTTTGCTCTTTTATATGCTTCGACTATTTGCTGCAAATTGCGTTTTTGAAACCTCCACCATCAGTTACTTTTCGAGTTAATTGTAGCTCATTTTTTGGATGCTACTCTTACACAGCTAATAGGCTAAAAAACAAACGTTGCTTGGAAATAGTGACTATTAATTTAGAACACTCAAATCTACCTTTTCTCGTAAAAATTGCTTTGCTTTTACTAATTGATTTTTGACGGTATTTTTTGAAATTCGCATCAATTCTGCAATTTCCTCATAGGACTTACCTTCCTCTACCTTAAGCATCAGAATAATTTTCCGCTTTTTTGGTAATGAATCAATGGCCGTACGAAGATGCATAATTTTTGCATCTTCAGTTTCAATTTCGTCGCGCCAGTATTCCATTCGTTCCAAGTACTGCTGCTGAATAAAGTAACTTTTTTCCATTTTTTTTAAATGGTCGAAGACCAAATTTCGCAAACAGGTAAAAAGGTAGGCGTTGAAGTTCAAGCCTGGGTTGATTTGATTGCGTTTGTCCCAAATTTTTATCAATACATCATGAATCATGTCTTCGGCTTCTTCTTCATCTTTAATGAACGAAACGCAAAACTTGATAGCAGGTGTTTTATAGTGATTATACAGCTCCGCAAAGGCTATCTGATCACCTTGAATCACTTTTCGCAGGATATTATCGCTGATACGGGCCATGATACAGTTTTGGAAAAAGGTAAAACTGGGTGTAACATTCTGTTAAATTTCACACATCTTGCTCTTGTGAAGATGAGCAAAACCAGCTGGTTTACTAAAAATATTGATTTGCCAATAGCCTTCCCTTAACAGAGTATTATCACGGTAAGCTACTGCGGTAAATCCTTATTTACCAAAAAGAATTCGGAACTTTCCAAAACATATTTTTTGACGTCCTTTCTCTTTACTTCCGCTATCCCAGACAGCACGAAAATCATTAGGTGAAATTTCAATAAGGGAGGGGTAGGAGTTGTGAATATTAGCATCAAAAAATGTGCGCTCATTACTCCATTGCCCATCAAGTGACTTTACTTTGTACCGTAAGGCCATTCGACTCCAAGCGGGGCCATCGTTGTAGATATAATAAAATAAACCATCAGACGACCTCCCAAAACCTGCTTCAGATACGGAATTGTACAGTTCAGGTTCCTCTTTAGGAATACTCCAATTACGTCCATTATCAACACTTAATGTCGACCATGCTCGCGGGGGGGTTAATGCTTTATTAGTATTGTCTGCAGTACGCATAACCATTATAAGTTCTCCATCCTGCTTTCCTAAAGCGATATGCCCTTCATGTACCCAAACCTTTTCTGGATTAGGAACATAACCAGCTACATCCCAGTCTAACAAGCTTTTACTGCGTAGTACAAAATGTACTCTTGCACCACCTACTGGGCCATTATCTAACGAATTTCGATGAGCGGGGAGTAAATAAACGGGTTCGCCATTTTCAACAATCCGCTGGATATTTCCAGTCAAAACTAAGGAACCCGTATAATGCATAGTTAATTCTACCTGATTCCATGATCTGCCGCCATCACCACTATAAGCCCCTACTAAAAAAGATTCCTCACTATTGGGCTGGCTTAATGGATTTCTCATGGCAAAGCACCATAAAATATTTTGTCCAGGAGGCTTAAATAAAATAGGGTTTGCGTAAGCATATTGTTGCATCCCATATTTTTCTCGGTGATTAAAGATATAAACAGGATTTCCCCAAGTATCGCCGTCATTAGAAGAGACAATAGAAATAATATCAGCCATATCTAACTTTCCTGGGATACCTGCCTCATAAGCAATAACAAGATGTTTGGGTTTCCATTCAGCAATGTGGGGTATTGCCAAAGTTGAAGCATCAGGATGCTGTTCAACAGAACGAACCACTCTCACGTCGGTAACGTCTCCATTAAAATCTAATTGTTTCTGTTGGCAAAAAACAGATAACGACAAAAAAGTAAAGAATATAAATGCAAAGAGTTTATTTGAAAAAGACATGAATTTATTGTTTAGTTATCTTCAATTTTTAACTTCCAACCAGACTAAGTAATGAACTAATAGCCAGGATTTTGCTCTAATTTGGCACTAAAATTGGCATCAATATCAATTTGAGGTATTGGCCAAAACTCATGAAAGCTTTGAATAGTAGTCCTTGTAGATTCGTAATCTGTATATTTTCTGGTTCGTTCAACAAGCCTACCAACTCTTGTTAAAGTACGGCGACGAGGCTCCTCAATAATAAGTTCACGAGCTCTTTCATCCAGTATATAATCTAAATTAACCTCCCCAGCTAAAATAGGTTTTGCTTTTGCACGTGTTCTAACAGCATTAATATCATCCGCAGCTTTCTGTAACTCTCCTTTTCTCCAATAGGCTTCTGCTCTAAGTAAATAAGTCTCTGCCAGGCGAAAAACCATAATATCATTGGCGGTAACTCCATTTGGGACACTCGTTGTGGCCAATTTTTTTCCTTCAATTTTCCGAATTGCAGGATAAATATTTTGCATTGTATCGACTACAGTAGGTTTGGGGATAATTCTTTGTCCAAAATATGCGGAACTTGGGTTATTGTAGTAAAATGTTCTTTTAATGTTATGTGGAGAATTTCGAATATCATTAGACCAATTATCTTTCCACAAATCATACAAAAACCAGGTTGTAGGTCTGGACCAAGATACACCACGGCTTAAACTATCTGCCAGTACCATCCCTGTCTTTCCATTTGGATCTGATAGCTGGATATAGAAAGGACCCCAAATACGCCAGAGGTAGTTTCCTACACCCAAACCGCCAGGAGTCTGGTCTTCAAATTGCCAAACATAAATTGATTCTTGATTTCCAGAACTGCGGTTTTGGTTACCGGTTTTGAATAAATCCGAAAATACATCACCAGGTAAATTCTTTTCTGATCCAAATCGCTCCGTCATTAATCTATAAAGTCCAGAGTTTATTACTTTAGAAGCACTTTCTATTCCTTTATCGTATTCGCCTAAACTGATATATACTTCACTAAGTAAATGATCTGCAGCGGCTTTGACAATACGACCTTCATTGTTTTTTGTTACTGTCACGGGTAACCATTTGGATGCAAATTCAAGATCTTTTCTGGCCGATTCATAGACTTCTTTACGGGTATTTCGAACAAAATCAGTTTTTGGGGTAGTATAAAGTGTTTCAACAATAGGTACTCCGCCATATAAATTTGCCAGTAGATTATGAGTATAGGCTCTGAAAAAACGTGCTTCTGCAACAATAGCATTTTTTTCCGCTTCATTCGCCCAAATAGATTGAAGATTAGGTTTTTCAGCGTATGTAATTACTGTATTAGCACGAATCAGCATAATTTGATAAGCCCACTGCCAATAATTACTTACCATAGATCGAGTTGGCGTCAAATAAGTGCCATAATTTCGAAAGTTTATTTCAAAAGAACTACCTGTAACAGCTACATCGGTACCATTCCAAAAATTCATTACCCAATTTGTGTTATTCATCCGTGCATGTTCCTGCCTGGCGGCTTCATGCAAAGATGTAATATAGTTTTCAAAACCAGATTTTGAACTTAACAAAATATCTGTACTTACAACTGCCAATGGTTTCTCATTAAGAAAATCATCTTGGCAAGAGCATAAAGAAAAAAAGCAAATAATCAATGGGAGCCGATTAAATAATCTCCACAGAGGCTGATAATAACTAATTAATAATTTCATTGTATTGTAAGTTTAGAAATTGTAACGGTTGTACTATTTATTTAGAAGTACCTTAAAAACTCAAATTAGCTCCAACAGTAATCATTCGAGCAATTGGATAACTGCTCTGTTGAAGACCTAACTCGATTTTACTTCCAATTTCGGGATCAGCGCCTGGCCATTTAGTAAACGTAAACAAGTTTTTGCCGCTTATAAATATCCTAAAATGTGATATTTTAGCACGTTCAACTATACTTTTTGGGATTTCGTATGTCATAGAAATGTCTTGTAGTCTTACAAAGTTTCTACTAATGTAATAGCCGTGACCATAAGGGTTATCATATGCGAGAGAAGGGCGAACATTTGATTTGTTCTCAGCTGTCCACCACTCAGTATCAAGCATGTTCAAAGCTCTTAAAGGACCATTATTAAAGGAAATCATGTGATTGAAAGAAGAAATCCATCCCTGCATGGCATTTACAAAAACCGACAATGAAAGATTACCGTACTTAATAGTATTAGTAATACCCCAACGATAATTAGGCTGACCTGTTTGGCCAATTACAGTACGGTCATTGGAAGCATCTATTTTGCCATCTCCATTTAAGTCTTTAAGCCGTACATAACCTGGTTTAAAGCCTGTAGGTAATTGATCTCCTTCCTGATAGACTCCGTCAAAAACGTAGTCGTAGGCTATACTTATTGGCTGTCCAATAACCCACCGATTTCCCAAATCATTATCTTCAATGCCATCACCATTGGTATCGGAACGATACAAGTGTACAATCTTGTTTTTATTATTTGAAAAAGCTAAACTACTGTTCCATTCAAATTTACCTTGTTGATAGTTGATGGTATTGAGAGTAATTTCAATTCCTTTATTATTTGTTGCACCTAAATTAGTCAATATAGAGGGATAACCAGATATATTTGGTAAAGAACGTGAAACCAATAAATCCTTCGTGTCCATATTATATAATTCAACTGTTCCCCCTAAACGACCTTTAAATAGTTCAAAATCAAGAGCTGCATTAGCCGTATATGTTGTCTCCCATTTCAAGTCTGGGTTCGCCATATTCAAAGAGAATGAGCCTAAAGAGGAGACGCCTCCATCACCGAAAACATAACGTGTAGTTCCTTCCAAAGCTAAGGACTGATAAGGATTGATAGCTTGGTTGCCAACAGCTCCGTAAGAAACCCTGAGTTTTAGATTATTTATAGACGGTATTCCTTTTAAGAAGGGCTCATCGGATACCACCCAAGCAAATGCAGCAGAAGGAAATGTAGCATATTTATTGTTAGCAGCAAATACTGAACTTCCGTCTCGACGGGCAGTGATTGTTAAAAGGTATCTGTTTTTTAAGCGATAATTTAAACGCAACATAGATGATATACCATCAGAAGCAATCGCATTGGATGAATTTGTAAGAATTTGTCCAATTGAAAGATTATTCCAACCAATAGCCCCTGTTGAAAGCTGTTGAGAGATTGCCGTTGTAGATTCCCACCCAAAATGATTACGTCCATACAATAAAGTGGCATCAAAAGCATGGTTATTATTAATTTGCCGCTTATATGTAACTATATTTTCGAGTACCCAATCAAAGTCTTGTCGGTTAAATTTGCTTGCACTGGTATTATTTGTAGCTGGTAGACGAGTATCTTGACGTACAAAGTTATAATTACTCTCCCACCTATAATTTGGTGAGTAATTAAATCTATAACTTAATCCTTCTACAAATGGTACATCTACTTTTACATAGAAATTAGCAAACAAGTTATTAGAAATTTCCTCGTTTTTAGTAAGCAATGCATCTCGCATTGTATTTGTATGCACAGCATCACCATCTACATAATTAAAAGTAGGTTCTCCATCTTCATAAAACCACGTCCCAAATGGAGATGCAGAATAAGCAGTAGAAGGGTCAGCATTTAAACCCGAAAGGTCTCTGCGAGTATATATAGTATTTAAGCCAATTGTGAGTGTATTTGTAACCTTATTTTCTACATTCGCTCTGAGTGAAATTCGTTTTTGATTATCATTAAATATTACGCCTCTTTCATCTGCAAAAGACGCAGAAAGATAATAGTTGGTAAAGTTTGTTCGTCCTGATAAACTAAGGTCATAAGAGCTTATTTTACCTTGTTGAGAAATCGCATCCCACGGGTCTGTGATTGTACCTGATTCATAATTTGGAACTTCTGCTGTTCTCAAATATTTAGTAATATCTGACGGATTAGCCACTAAACCATTCTGCTTTCTAGCATCAAGCGTTTTCTGTATATATCGTTCAGAACTTAGTAATTTAGGCTTATAACTCCAATCAGACATGCCATAAAATGTATTGATTTGAATGGTTGGTTTCTCAGTAGACCCTTTTTTAGATGTAATCAAAATTACACCGTTTGCGGCTCGTGAACCATAAATGGCAGCGGCGCTGGCATCCTTCAATACTTCCATAGATTCGATATCGTTAGGGTTAATGTCTGCTAAACTACCATTGAAAAAAATACCGTCAACTACAATTAAGGGGTTATTCCCCCCACTTAAAGAGCGGGGCCCACGAATAAGAATTGAGCCATTTTGACCAGGCCGTCCATTATCAGTAAATTGGACTCCAGCTACTCGCCCCCTTAAAGCTTGGCCGACGTTTGTATTGGGGCTGTTCTCAGTTTCCTTCATATTTACTTTAGAAACAGAACCCGTTACATTTCGCTTTGACTGAGTCCCATATCCAATCACTACTACTTCATCAAGTCCTTTGGTGTCTATTTTAAGACTGACATTCACCTGTGTACGATTCCCCACCACCACTCCTTGAGACAAATACCCCACATACGAAAAAACCAAGATTGCCTTTCCATCAGGTACGTCAACCTTATACTTGCCATCAGCATCAGTAGTTGTGCCGCGTACAGTGCCCTTAACTAAAATACTCACGCCTGGTAAGCCTGAACCACTTTCGTCGGTGACAGTTCCTGTGACGGTTTGCTCGTTTCTTTCGAGTGATGGAACCCCCACTTTTTCTAGGTTTGGGACTACTTCCCGCTCCGGTTTACTTTTTTTTAGCAAAATTCTATTCTCAATGACTTCGTATTCAATGGAGATAGGTTTCAGTATTTCGTCCAAAACCGTAGATAATCGGCGATTACTTCCGTTCAAGGATACGCGTTGATTGGATTTAATTTTGGTACTGTACACGAACTTGATATCGGCCTGTTTCTCTATCTGGCTCAGAATATCTTTTAATTCGAGCCGCTCGCCCACAACCGATATGGTACGATTGAGTATTTCTTGTGCGTGAGTGTCATGGGCCCATGCCATGCTGCCGCACAGTGCGACTAAGAGCATTTGGGCAAGTGTGATTTTCATAGTTTTCCACAAAGTTTTGGAAATCAGTAAGCGTTTTTTCATAAATTTACTTGTTTTTTAATTGAGAAAAATTGAGAAACAGGGCCCTCCCACAGATTGGCGTTTGTAGAGGGCATCACTTTAGGGCCGAAAATGTTCACAGCATTTTCGGCTTTTTCTTAGCAACCGTCGCCGTAAATAAAGACCACCGTGCCGCGTTTTTCGTACGTAGCGTCGATGGATTTACAGATGAGTTCGAGTTGGGTAAACATTGAAAGGCCGTTTAAATCAGCCGTGATGTGGCAATCTTTGGCGTTGGGATTGGCAATCACAAATTCAATTCCGTACAACTTTGAAAGCCCCTCCAAGACCTGTTCGAGAGAAGCTTCTTTGAAGACCAATTGCGGTGGAATTGCCTCATTGGCCGCGATGGGAATAGGTTTTTCAACTATCCCGGGAACCATGTTTTTGGAAACAACATCAAACACAACGCGCTGATTAGGCGTAAGAATGACCCCGTTTCGTTCGGATTTTTGGTTTGATTTTTCGGCATAAACCGATACCTTTCCGGTTGTTACGGCTACTTCAATGGTGTTGGCTTTTTCGTGATGTTTAATGCGAAAACTCGTGCCCAACACTTCTGTTGTTAGGTCGCCCGTATGCACTACAAAGGGTTTGGTTACGTTTCTTTTCACTTTAAAAAATGCTTCTCCTTTTAGATATACTTCGCGTTTGGCCGTATTGAAGGTTTTATCATACAAAATGCTGCTGTTTTGTTTGAGCACTATCACGGTTCCGTCTTCGAGCTTGACTTCCTGTTCGAGTTGAGTCGTGTTTTTGACTTCAATACCCACTTGTTCCCGGTTCGTCAGTGCTGAAAGTTGTTTGCTTTCCGAAGAAGGATTGATTTTAAAAAACCATACAAAACCCATTGCCAAACAAGCCGCTATGCCCGAAAACCAAGCCAAACGAGTTATCATCATTGTGGATGTGGGACGAATCTGTTTATACAGGTTTCGCCACATCCGTTTTTCCATTCCGTTTTTTTGGGTAGGAGAGAGGTTGGTCGTGAGTTGTTTCGGTTGGGCATTGTACCACTCCATCAACTGATTTTCTTCCTCCTCAGTCGTCTTGCCCTCCAGGTAGCGTTTCGACAAATCATTGAATTCCTGTTGTGTCATATCGTGGGTGTGTTTATAGTCTTAGTTGTTGGATTGATACGATTTGAGGTTCTCTTTCAGGAATTTCAATGACTTGGTGATGTGATATTCCACCGCTTTTTCGCTGAGGTCGAGGCCAAGGGCGATTTCCCGAACCGATTGATTTTCAAAACGGCTGCGTTTGAAAACTTCCGCACTTTTTTCGGGCAAACGGCTAAGGACTTTGTCGACTGCCTCCGACAGTTCGGTAAAGTTGACGATTTCGTCGGTGGCGTAGTGTTGATGTATTTCCTGAAAAATGAGGTATTCCTGGTATTTACGGTAGCTGATCTTTGACTTGATGTAGTCGTACACTTGATTTTTGATGGCAATGGTGAGGTACAAATCCAGATGTCGGATGACAACTTCTGAACGCCGATTCCATACCGTTAAAAATACTTCCTGCACCAATTCCTCGGCTTCTTCCCTAACGCCCGTTTGGTGATACGCCATTCCAAAAAGCTTATACCAATACCGGCGGTAGATTTCTTCAAAGGCGGAGATTTTGCCTTCCTGAAGAAATTCCACTAAATGCGCATCGTCAAGCTGCTTTACATTCATCATTTAGCCTATTTGCCTGTACAGTAGAACAACTCAGTAAAATCCCTAAATAGTTTTGAAAAATATTTGAATAATTTTATTTTGAAGAGCTTGATGCGTAGTTTTAGGAATAAAAAAAGGTGGTCTGTTGTCAGGCCACCTTTTGATTGATACTAACTATGTTGCCAAACCGCAGGCTGCTTAGAAACGGTCAAGATGTATCACCTTGTTCCGCACTGTTGCAAAGTCTGTTTTTAGTACGGCATCTTCCTTCGAAAGATCCAGCACAATGAGGGGTTGTCCACTCTTTTCACCTTGCTGTTGATTGGTTTCCAAAACCGAAAAAGCCGAACTAAGATTAAAGCGATTCAAAAACAATGCGACTGCCCATGGCCTGAACGGGTCGGGCATTATGGCTATAGGCTTTTACAAATGCAGCTAATTGGGCGGAGGAGATTTTGAGTTTTTCTTTAAAAACAATCCAATTCAACCCTTGCGAGCAAGGAGGGGTTGTCAGCGAACCGGTATAATTGTAGTATTTTTTCAAGTCTGGAAACAGTTGAATAGGGTCGATGGTTTCGGCTGTACTTACTTCTGTTTCTTTTACAGTTGGAAAACTTTTCAGGTATTGGGCAATGGCGCTGTTGTCTTTTCCGCCCTCTTCCATTGGATTAAGGTCAGAAAAAGGCGAAATGGCAATAAGAAGAAGCGAGCTGCAATGCACACGGGCAGGACATTTTTATACTTTTTCTTCCCGGTCAAAAGTAGAGTCATTTGGTTTCAAATTCAATTCTCTTATATCTTTCACCCATTCCAGCTTCAAATAGGGCAACGTGGCCTGAATGTCGTCATACTTTCTGAGTTTTTTCCTGCTTGTTTCAAATAATAGCGTCTCGGTTTTCCTGTCAATGTCAGGATCTTCTTTTTTGGGAATAAAATTATCGTGCAGCATCACATTCCACCAACCATAACTGCATAACAACGCCAATTCAGCGGGACACTCAAATTCAATCGTTTGTATTCCACTTTCTATGGCTACATCACTCAATAAGCATCTTGCATCTATTAACCTGGGGGCATGTTCATATTTCTTACAGGAATGCCATGCCCAGATGGGTGCATTCGTACAATTGATTCCCCTCATTGACATTTGGTTAGCCATCCATCTATACGCCTTCGTGAAGGAACCTTCTTCCCAATAATCCTCCCATTTTGCTTCAAGAATGCCTGTATTTTTGAGCTCTTCCACTACTTTTATTCCCTGAAATGTCCAAAGCTTATATTTCTTGTCTGTTTTCATCTTGCACTGATGTTGTCTGTATTCTCAATCATTTCGGACCAATTTCTGTGATTTATGCAACAAAACTCCATAGATCTGGACTTGTTGGAAGGCAATCAGGAAAATGGTTTGGTATTTACCGTGTTACAAACATGCTATTTATTTTTCGTTCGCAGTTTCTTTTCGGAAGACGCCGGACAACCGGAGACATCAATCAGATAAATTTGTTTTTTATTCGTTTTTTAATGCTGAAACCACAAATAGTGAGGTAACAGGACTTAGTTTTAAAGGAAAACGAGTGTAGACTTGCCCGTCCTTTTTTGAATAGGCTACTTCTTTAATTGAGGTTGTTTCTCCATTTGCAGGATTCCATAATTCAGGTATGATTTTCCCTCGAACTTCAGCAAATGTCTCAATGGCATCGTCGGATGAATTTGCGAAATAGTATATATCTTTCTTGTCTTTTTGTTTATGCAGGTATGAAAACATTCCGCCCCCACTCAATGGTGAAGGGTTGTTTTCAAAACTGACATCGGCATCTATGTTTAGTTTTTCAAGGGTTTCATTAAGTAAATCACCACTGGGTTTACGAATAAAGATTGTTTTGCCATTCATTTTGTTGGACTTTACGGGCGAAACACCATCAGGCATTGGTTTCGCGGCATCTATCCCAAACATCTCTTTGATGATAGCTTGCACTTTTCGGTCATTTGTCAGAGCTGTTTTGTCATTTCCGGTTAATTCTGCGGCTTTGGAAGGCAATAGAGACGTGGCAATTACGATACCTCCTTTATCGTAATATGTCTTGATTTTTTGTAACGCTTTAAGTGAAATTACCGTTTGACCCGGCAAAATAAGAACTTTGTAACTCTGGCTATTCACCTTATTATTCAGCTCAAGTTTTGAACCGTTTAGTTTTATTTTGTCGCTCAATAAAAAATCGGGGTGCATAAAAGTAAGGCAGTGCGCGCAAAGTAATGCTATAACAAAAAAATAGACAACGGGGGCAAATGCCTAACTTTGGAGTGACTAAACTCAAAGATTATGTACCTACTTTTGCCCAAGTTGTCACAGCACAAAGCTAAAAAAGAATGGCCCTACTCACTACGGTAATCGCAGCGGCGAACCGTCAGAACCATCAGTGTAAATGCTGTGGTCGGCAGTTTGTGATCAACAACGGC